>BNJV01001350.1_pt1 | contig 129811 bp, 177 predicted proteins | sample 8540591 | NCBI WGS metagenome assembly BNJV01 (sample SAMD00202457, study PRJDB9452) | human saliva metagenome | host: Homo sapiens | reverse complement strand
TCGCCCCGTCGAGGGCGATCGGCTGAGCGACCCTCACCTCCGAAAGGGGTCTGGGGCGGCACGTGCTGCCCCAGACCCTTTCGGCATGCAGGGCGCGTCAGGCCGCCTGACCGAAGCGACCGATGCAGGCTCGACTACCAATCTCCTCCGAACACACCCCCGCGAAAGCATGCCCACCACACCCACAGGAAGCACTCGAGACTCGATTGAAGGAACACAACGACGTGTACACCTCCACGACATAGCCTTTTCTTCGGTCGTGAGAAATCTCAAAGCCATCCGGCCTCAGCTCACCACGTCCGCCCATTTTAATCCGATTGCTTCCGTCGAATAACGTCAAGCGCTCCGCGGATGGTCAGCCCCCTCCGACACCACCACGGCCTCCCGTACGCGCCACCCAAGGCATGGTACTGATGCAGGCAGCCCTCTCTCCATGAATTCTGCGCCGATAAGGCGGCACTATTCATGACACCCGCATGCGGGGCATGCCTATCCATGAGCCAGCGCCCCTCGCGCAGTAAGATCACAGCAGCGCACCTCACAAGATACACAACCTCAGTTCAGAAACAAGGAGAAAAATCATGGCGGCGGAGAGCAGAAGCGCCAGGCCTTGGAAAAGACTCAAGGCGGAAGTGGACAAGAAAAATATTGAACTCGCCTTTGTCGACCCCATGGGCTACAGATCCGCAGGGGGAATATTCTCATCCGGAATCAACGCAGACGACACCTGGACCAGCAAGCTGGCTGACGACCAGGCTACCGAGGTGAAAACAGAAGTCAACCACCTGGCAGACATATTCACATCTCTGATCGGGCTTATTAATGACGCGATCCGTAACGCCCCGGAAAACGATGACGATAATGACTCATCTGGGGCCCGGCACCCCAGTAGGGCCGCATACACTCATACACCTAATGACCGCAATCAACATTGAAGTAACATCCAGGATACGCAGTGAAGATCAAACTTAACGCCGATAATCTCAGAAAAAATTAAGGACATTCAGGGACCTTGCGGACAGGGGCGGAGACCGCCAGGACGCAGATCGACGCCGCCTTCGAAGAGAATCAGATCCCGTCAGCCCGGACGACTTCCTGACGCAGTCAAACGACGGCATACAGCGCATAAGAACAGTGGCCGACAAGGTTGAGAAATCGATGAATACCATCATCTCCCTCAACGAGAATGGAGTGGGAAAGATGGAGGCGATGATTATACGCTGGACATTCAGACGATGCTCATGTCACCGACTCGAACAGCCTCGAGGACTGGGCCGGCAAGGAGCAAGCCGCTGCCGACGCAGACGACTAGAAAGTTACACGAAAGGCGGCTCAAAGCGCACAAACCGATCATACGACGAGATCATTCGCTCGATCGATAAAAAAACAAAACCAATTCCCGATATGCCGCGGCATTCATCGACTCGGTGGGCGCGGAAAACCTCACTCAAATTCCCTGCATGTCAACACCAGCATGAGTCAGGGAACTATGCGCGGACCCCAAAAATGCACCTGACAATCTGGCGGCTCTCTTCGGTGACGTACTAAGTTCAGCAAGTCGCGAGTGGGATGATAACAAATCTTCAGAGGTTGCGAAGAAGATCGTGGGGCCACTCAACGATCCGGAGAACTACCGACGAGTGAAGGTTCTCAACGCCATGATGGGAGGTCACGACGCCGACAGGAACAGAGTCAATGACCTGAAATTCGGCAAGAGTTTCCTTCTGAACATGGCAACCGAAGCAGAGAAACTCGATTATCAATCGATCATGATCGCGGCTTCAGAAAATAAAGAGCCCATGTCTGAAGGTCGCCCAGGAATAGTCCGACAGTCAGCCGACCCATTGGCCGGAGTGCTTGACGCTATGGGAAATAATGAGGAGGCGGCACTGGAATTCCTAGCTCCAGCTAAGAGCGGAGAGCCCGGAACCGCGGATACAGCACGCCTGGATAGGTTGACACATCGATGGGATGAACTTGAGTCATTACCATCATCGCGAGATGGATTCTCCGGCCTGACGGCTGCCATTGCGGCGGCCTCTAAACTGAGAGCTAGCAATAATACCGCTGAACGCTCACGTGCTGATACCCTGTCAGACGACGCGATTCATTTCGTCGCCGGAAATGTCAGCAAGGACCTTTATGATGACTCCGCCAAGAAGCGCCTCGCCGTGCTCCTCGCTAACTGCTCCGGCGAAGTGACAGCCTCGTGGAGCGCACAAGGAGGCCATGGGCAGCTCGCTGTTGCCAACAAAACCCATTTCAACGCGACAGCGGATGATTTAGACAAACTCGCATATCGCATCGTGGACAACCGAGACGCAGCATCCACGCTCAGTGCCGGACTGGCGAACTATGCCAAGACGGAGTCACAAAGAGGATTGCTGAATAATAAGGACCAACCAGAAAGTATGCGCCTGGACGGAATTCGAGGGGCCTACGCCAATGGAACAAAAAGCCGTGTCACACCTCCAAGGACTCGGCGAGATTCGCGCCGAACAGCTGACAGAAAACAATGCCGCCGCCGCGGCTGCCGCAAAGGAAAAGCACCACCACAGCAGTCAATGTATTCTCGGCAGTTCTTTCCACGGGTCTGGGCGCAGTAGGGGGACCTGCGGGAGTTGCGACAGCAGCAAGCGGGGCATCGAAGGCTCTTCCTGTCGTCACCGCATTCGCTAATCCTATCATCATCGACAATCTCACCGGAGACGCAGGAAAAGCGAAGAAGGTCACCTCGAACGTCCCATCCGACAGCAAAGAGGCAATCTGGGCCGCCTCCGTGCAGGATGCCGCCGATGCCAATCTCCTTCAGGAATCTGACTTCTCCACGCCTGTGACGCACAAAAGACAAAGACGGAAACGAGGTTGAGACCCCGGCTCACGATTACTACAAGTGGATCGTGCCCAAGCCTGGTGGCGGATACACGATTGATTTGTCCAAGGGCGGAGACAATGCGGCCGCAGAGCTTGGAACCTGGACGAAGACCGCGCGTGACGCCAATGCGGATCGAAACGTAGGGGATGGCGAGCAGCCACCTATCGACAAGAATCTGTCCTTCCTCGAACCCGACGGTAAGACAGGAGACGGCAAGGCCGAAGGCGAGACCGCAGGGACGATCGCTTAAAAAGCAACGGCGGGTGAACCCCACCGACCGACGCTCTCATGGCGTCTCGACGTACGACCACTTGAGACTCATTTTGACCTGACGTGGCTCACTGTGGGGTGGTTGGGTTGCTGGGGGCTGGTTGTTGTTGGGATTGTGCGGGTTGCGTGGGTTGGGTGCACACTAACCTGAGTTGGCTCATTTAGTGTCGTGGTGGATGTTGTGGAGGGCTTGAGTGAGATCGGGCCGTGACCGTCTGCCTTCGGCTGGGGCAAGCCGCGCGGCTTGCCCCAGCCGAAGAACTCATTCGCACCGGCATCAGTCCTTGCCTTGACCGACTGAGCGCGCTGGTCGACGTGTGAGCTGGAGAGGTGGGGAGTGTAACCCTCTGGGGGTGCGTGGTGTTTCTCGGACTGGGGGAGTTTTTTTCTTCCCGTGAGTCGATAGGATGGATACCATGCCAGCAGCGAAATACTCAGAAGAGTTCAAGGCACAGGTTGTGCGTGAAGTCATCGAGAAGGAACGCACGATAGCGTCAGTGGCCGACTCATGTGACCTTGTTGCTCAAACAGTAGGTAACTGGGTCGCAAGATACAGAAGGAACACGCCACAGACCAGGACCGCAAGAAAGCTTCCGAGTCAGCCGAGATCGCAAAGTTAAAGGCAGAGGTTCGTGAGCTGCGTGGGGAGAACGAGTTCCTGAAAAAAGCAGCTGCCTTCTTCGCCAAGGAACGACCGTGACTGATCGCTACGAGCTCATTAACCGCGAAGAAGGCCATTATCCCATCTCCTCAATGTGTCGATGGTCCAGGGTATCAAAATCAGGGTACTACTCCTGGCGCGACCGGTCCCAGTCGCAGACGGCAATTCGGAGGGAGGAGCTGGCCATTATTATTAAGGACGTTTTTTAGGACTCTGATGGCACCTACGGGTACCGGCGGATTCAGGTGGTCCTGGAGCGGCGTGGTGTGCGGGCCGATGGGTCCACGATCCGCGCCATCATGCGTGATCTGGGGCTGCAGGCTGCACAGCCGCGGGCAAAGGTCCGAACCACGGTGCCCGCCCAGGACCTGGACAAGCGGCCGGACCTGATCAGGCGGGACTTCACCGCAGATGAGCCCGGCAAGAAACTGTGCGGGGACATTCCCCCGCAAGCGGGAGGTGCCCCCTCCTACGTCAGGACATGGACCGGATTCGTCTACCTGGCGACCGTTCTGGACTGCTGCACGAAAAAGGTGGTGGGTTATGCGATGGCCGACCACATGCACACGTCCCTGGTGTGCCAGGCCATTGACATGGCGGTCAGGAGATGCCCGATTGACAGGGGCGTGACGATTTTTCACTCGGACCGAGGTGGTCAGTACACGTCTCAAAGATTCCTGGATCACCTCAAGGGTTATGGGATTCGTCCCTCGGTAGAGCGTACGCAGGGGGTCGGCAAAGTCGGTGGGTGAGGGTGTCTGAGCTTGCTTCACGGGGTGGTGTGTTGCTAGGACGGGGGCGCGGGCCCCGCAGGGACGATGAGTGGTGTCTAATCAATCCCTTCGTCCTGGGGAGCCCGCGCTGATGTCATCTTCCACCACGACCGTCCTGTCGCGCCAGCCTCTGGTCCAGGTTCTCAGGAGCGTCACCGACCCCCGGAACAGGCGGGGTGTGCGTCATGACCTGCTTACGGTGCTGTCTCTGGCCATCACCGGGTGCTGGCCGGCTGTCGCAGCCTGACTGCGATATGGCGGTACGCCACCGACCTGACCGCCGCCGACCTGGAGGCCCTGGGACTGGAGGCGGGGCAGGATCTTCCGTCGGAGTCGACCATCGGCCGGGTTGTGCAGGACCTGGACCCCGCTGACGTTGATGCCCACCTGAGGTCCTGGTTGTGCACACGCGCCGGCACCATCAACGCTCGCAGGGTGATCGCGGTGGACAGGGTGAGACCATGCGTGGGGCCCGCACCAGCAGGACCCGGCGCCTCATCTCCTGGCCGCTTTGGACCAGGCCACCGGCGCCGTGCTGACCCAGCAGCGAGTGGCCGGCAAGTCCAAGCAGAGGTCCCGGCCCTCAGGGGACTTGCTTGAGCCCCTCGACCTGGACGGGGTGGTGGTGACCGCCGATGCGATGCACACCCAGACAGGGCACCGCCCAGTGGATCACCCGGCGTGGTGGTCACTACCTTCTCACGCCTCTGGGCAACCAGAAGACCCTTCGCAAGACGCTCAAGGCGCTGCCCTGGAAGAGTGTCCCGTCCGTCTCAAGCGTCGACACCGGTCACGGTCGGCGGGTGCGGCGTGCGGCCAAGGCGATTGAGGCTCCCGCCTGGGTGGACTTCCCCGGGGCTGCGCAGGTGGTCCAGCTCCAACGCACCAGGACCATCAAGAGCAGGAAGCATGTTGAGGTGGTCTACCTGATTTGCTCCCTGCCTATGACCGATGCCCAGCCCGAGGTCGTCGCGGCCTGGATCCATGGGGCACTGGGGAATCGAGAACCGACTTCACTGGGTCAGGGACGTGGTCTTCGATGAGGACCGCCACCAGCTGCGCACCGGCAACGGCCCAAAGGTCATGGCCACCCTGCGTAACCTGGCCATCAGCCTCATCCGACTCTTCCACGGCACCGCCACCTCCATCGCCAGCACCACCAGATCCCTGTCACGACAACCCAAACGAGCCATCAGACTACTCACCCAAACCCCGCCTAAACCGACTTTGCCGACCCCCTGGTTCCCAGGGTGCGACCCTGGTGGGGATGGACACGTGGGTGTGGGCTACCGGTGACACCCCCACGAGCGTCTCGGCTACGGCCAGCGTCGGTAGCAACTCGGCGACGGTCACCGCCAGCTCAGCAGGGCTGCAGCTGTCGGCCCCTGATGGGAAGGCCTCCTGCACCGGCTTCGGCATCGCCTGGCAGGCTGGCATGCCTGAGGGGTCGAGCCCGTGCACCATCTCTTTCAACCGGTCCAGCGCTCACCTGGGGGGTACCACGCCGTTGACGATCAAGGTGGCCTACTCAGCGTCCTATACGGGTAGCGACGGAAGCAGCGGAACCCTACCGGCTATTACGACGACCAACACCGTCAACCTGCCTGTTGCTGAGGTTCAGACCCTCACCACCAACCACGGCCCCCCGCCAAATCTGAGCCCCTGAAACAAGATCGATCGAGATCAAGACATGTTCGTGATCTATGCGGTAGTGTCGCCATGTTGGTTTCCGTCGGCTTGATTCCGCCACACAGGAAGGAAGCTCTCCGTGCCTCACATCAAAATCCGCCTCACAAGTTACTTGTCATATCGCTCCCGTGGAAATTCTACGCACCGAGCTGGATAAGAGCGCACACCTAATGGTCTCGAAAGGATACTGAATTGGGAGACAATAGAAATGCCGAGCAAAAGGCGTCTACGAGTTCAACGCCGACGCCCACAGCAAGCCCTTCAAGTAATTCATCGGGAGGTGCTGATCCCACGAGTTCTCCGACCCCAAGCCCTAGTCCCGGGCCCGCACCCAAGCGCCATCCAGAAGCGAGCGACTACGTTCCCTCTGACGACACAAAAGAAGAACCCTGATGATGTCGAAAATAAAAAGGTTGCGATGAACTATGTCGTATCGATGTTCAACTCGGCACGGGCCGATATAGGGCAGATTATGATCACACGGGTGCCAAGTCTCCTTCGGATAAACATATTCAGTCGACCGGGTTGGGGACTGGACGGTTCCGTTTGGAAATCCACGCTAGCTAACGCAAAAAGAGGAAATTGCAGGTGCGCTTTCCGAAATTACACGCGAATTCAACTGGAAATGCGAGGATTGCTACCAGGACTTTAGATCAGAACCGGACTGGGTTTCAAAAGATGATTCAAGAGCGAAGTGGCATTGCTGAGGACTGAAAATGGGAAACACTGAAATTCGCCTAAATCCCGACAAGGTGCAGGCAATAATTGACGACCTAACAAAGTTCCGCAACGAAAAAATCGACGCCGGTGCTGCAAAAGTTACTGAAACTAATGATGATGTTAGCAAACCATTCGATCTAAATGGTTTTTAAAACTAACGTAGCCGGACATAGCGAGAACCTTAAGGATAGGATTGCTGACCTCCAAACCTGTCTGGATGCGGCTAAAGCGGCTAACGACTGCGGAATTACGACTAAGAATCCTGACGGGACCATCGCGTATGTCGTAACTGACGGACATGCGGAGACTGTCGAGAATGTTAAGTCTGATAATCATGTTGAGGATTGGCGTGCTGCCAAAAAGGATGCGGCTGATCTCACGGAGATGACCAACGCTAAGAGCGCTAACCATGATAAGTATCAGGAGCTCCTGTCGAGGATACAACAAAAAGCAGGACAACCCCTACTATGCGGCATCATTTGTCGGAGCAATTGGGATGGAGCGTCTGCTGGATCTGCCCTCGATGCACAAAAACCATACGATGTGTACGACGCTAAAGATCGCACTAAAGGGAGTTTTTACCCAGATGTCGGAAGCAGTCTGGCACAAACATTCGGTCATTTGCTCTCTGCTGCATCCAGCACCTGGTCCGATTCTACTGCTGAGAACAATGCTAAATTGCTGGCTGCGTACGCCAATCAAGACGGGCATGAAAACCGTATTGGTGCTCTGAATACTATTCTAGGTGTTTCAAGAAACGTCGATATCGATGGTGATGGCGGAACGGAAACAGTTGGACTTCCGTATAATGAAGCATTTCTGCTTCCTTTGGCGTACGCTGTAGAGCATTTTGATAAGAAAACAATTGACTCCAACAGCAGAAATCCGAATGCTGGGACTAACGGTAACCCACTTGCCGGCATTGTGCATACAATGACTGGAAACCGAAGCCAGTGCGAAGTGGCTCACAATGGCTAAAAGTGACGGCGAACTTGATTTGTCGTCGGGGTCAAGTCAGGCAGAGGCGCTGGTTGAGCGCATGCGTAAACTTGCTGGCGCTGATGGCATTGGAAACAATGTGTGGACAGATGATTGGACACGTATTGCCAACACAGCAGCTATGAGAGATCAGCCACCTGGTAGCAAGAATAGGGAAGTTCTGGTGGCATCCGGGGTACTCAATGGCATAGGTCTTGCTGAAAAGCCTGGCGATGTTTCCGCTGAATCTCGAGGACGACTGGCGAATGTGCTTGCTCACTATCCAGCGGGAGTGGATGAGTCGGCGCAGAGCGGTAATCCTGGGTGGACTAAAATGTTCGCCAACCAAGGTGCCACTGCGGGAATGGGCACACAACCGGTATTCTCAGACAAATCGCTTTCCTACATACTGGGGCAAGTGATGCAAGATGGGAAGGATACGGCGAAGGTAAAGGCCAGCTTGGAGGACTTTAATACAAAAAGAGTGACAGAGGCCGCCGAATCGTACAATGAAACAAAGAATCCGACTGATTTGCAACTAGCACTTAAACGACAGAGTGCAACAAACGGATTCTTTACTGGGGCTGCCGATCATTGGGCATACAAGAATGGCGCATCGGCTGACCAGATGGTCGAAGGCGCGTCAAAGATCGGTTTCACTGCGGCCAGCATGATTCCGGGCGTCGGTACAGCTGTCGGCCCTGCTCGAACAATTTATGACTTAGTAAAAGACGATGCAGGATGGACATCGAACGCAGTTCGCTCAGGCCAGAAGTCTTCCGATCATCAAACTGCTGATAGAGAGACTAATAGGCAGCAGATGGTGGTCGCTCTTGCCAGCACAGGGTTGTACAGCGAGGAGGATTGGAAGTCGATCAGCGAGCATCTAACGGACGAAGAAGCCAGAAGTATGGCTACACCAAATGGGATGTCGGGTATGAGCGCCACTGACTTGAGAAATAAAGGTGGTGCTTTGAACGACATAGGAGACCACTTAAACTACTCCAATCAAAGTGGATTGAATGGACTGGATTTATCGAAAGATGGGGACTTGGATAGCTCATATGATGGTGGTTACAAGGCGGCTAACCCGAACACCAATAGCGGGACTGACCCCCAAGGTGAACTTGACCGCAATGTCAAGTACCCCAATCAGCGAGTCGGACCGAGAAAAGCGCCGTATGATGACTTTGCCTGAGCCTAACGGAAAGCAGTCACACGTAGCGAAGCCAGGAGCTAACAATCCAGGATAACGTATCGGCGGACACTGATGCCAGGGTTCCGATCATCTCATTCTTGTGTGGTTAACGCCGAGTGACTGAGACCGCGATTATGCCATGCTTAGAAAGTTGTCTGCATCGCTGATGCTATTTCTGGTAACGCGACGATAAAAGCATGCGCCAGTTTATCCACGAGCGAAAGCACAGAAGGTTGGAACTCCCGGTGAGTGTGGTCGACGTTTCATTGCGCATAAACTACGGTTATGCCGGCATCAAAGCACAGTGTTGGAGACACTCAGGAGACCTCCAATAACCACTTCCCGTGGTTATGTGGCAATGAATCGATCTGGGACACTAACGGAATCACAATGAAAAGCGTCGAGCTCGACTAAATGTCTACCTCCTTCAAGTGAGTCGTTTCACGAACCTTCTGTCTACTCAATAGTGCGTTATTGATCGCGGGAGAAACATTTACCGACGTGAGGTTAACCATGCCATAGGGTTGAGCGAATTTCTACCTTCAGAGGGTCAGGATATCGGTGGCATGTCCCTCCAGTCCCGCCAGTGATTTGCCCCTGGCCGGTGAGACATTGTCTCCTAGCGCTGTCGGACTAGTCGGATGAGGTGCATCGCCACACCGAGGTCGACACTGGCCTTGACCGACTGAGCGCGCTGGTCGACGTGTGAGCTGGAGGGAGGTGGGGAGTGTAACCTCGTCGGGGCCGTGACTTTGTTGTGATCTGGCCGGTAGGGTCGGGGTGGTTCCTACCGTGCCGGGCGACTGTGTTCGGCCTGACTGTGGAGGTGCTTCCTTATGGCTCGTTCCCTTGTTGGTCTGTCTGGTCGCCGCCGTACCGCAATCGCACTGGGTGCGGGGGTGCTGGCCGGCTCGTTAGCCCTGGCGGGGTGCTCATCGAGCAGCCCGAAGGGCGGAGGCACGATCCCGCCGCTGAGCACCGCGGGTGCCGGCGGTGGTTCGACGGCCTCGCCGGCGGCCTCCGGTGGGGCGTCGGCTGCTGCCAGTGGTGCTGCCAGTGCTGGTGCGGTGACTGCTGAGTCCCTGTCAGACCCCGACCTGGGGTACACGGTGGTCTCCATCCCCGAAGGCCTGGACACCACCAAGACCAAAATTCTCCAGGACTACATCAACTACGACAAGGCGACATGGAGACTGTGGTTCACAAATGAGGGTGGTGATGAGATGTCACGCAGTTGCTTCCCGGGCAGCTCCTTGAACTGATCATGGAGAACGATGCCAACAGAAACGGCGAACTCTTTAAAACCTCCCATCAGGATTGCGGTATCAGAGGTGACCGTGGACTCCTCAGGTTCCGCCAACGTGAGTGCCTGTATTGACAAGACGAAGATGACGCGAGTTGATGCTCAGGGCAAGGATATTACCAAGAAGAAGGATCAGATACGTCGTCCGGTGTCTACCAAGATGGTGAACAGCTCAAACGGGCGTTGGCTGGCTGACGAGGAGAAGGGTGGTGAGGCCGACTCATGCTCGGTGTGATGATGAGATCCGTTGCCAAACGCATGGCGGTAGCCACCCTGGCATCGATCATGATCGCTGTCTTCTCGTTGGTGACTCCTCGTGGGCCGCTTGCCGCCGCCGATGGTGGCCCTGGAGCGGTTTCTGCTGATGGTGATTCGGGGAGTGCTGCCGGCGGCGGGGGATCGATCTCGGTGAATGTGACGGTAACCTACTCCACCCCGGGCTCTGGTGGCGGAGAGGTTGCTGCACCCTCCTCATCACAGGAGGTTTCGGCAACCGTTAAGCCGTCGTGCGGATACCGGCCCTATCGTTCCGGGAAGAACGCCGCTGAGTTCCTCGACAATGGGAAGAAGACCAGCCCGAATCACCTCAAGAAGGCCTGGAACATGATCGAGGGATGGTACCCCGACTACCAGTCGCACAAGGATGACACCGAGGGCTACTGGTGGGAGCGTTACTGTGACAAGGATGCCTTCCCTGACGAGGAGTCCTACGACAAGGCCAGGGACGAGTTCTACAAGGGCAATCCGGAACGCGTGTGGGTACCTGCCGGTCAGTCCGGCCCGGCCCCGTATGTGCCCGGCGCGGTTCTGGCCAAGGCGGCGTGGGAGGCGGTGAAGATTCCACAGCCCAAGGTGGAGACGAATCCGAAGGTCGGTTCCCCAGGGTGCGACCCTGGTGGGGATGGACACGTGGGTGTGGGCTACCGGTGACACCCCCACGAGCGTCTCGGCTACGGCCAGCGTCGGTAGCAACTCGGCGACGGTCACCGCCAGCTCAGCAGGGCTGCAGCTGTCGGCCCCTGATGGGAAGGCCTCCTGCACCGGCTTCGGCATCGCCTGGCAGGCTGGCATGCCTGAGGGGTCGAGCCCGTGCACCATCTCTTTCAACCGGTCCAGCGCTCACCTGGGGGGTACCACGCCGTTGACGATCAAGGTGGCCTACTCAGCGTCCTATACGGGTAGCGACGGAAGCAGCGGAACCCTACCGGCTATTACGACGACCAACACCGTCAACCTGCCTGTTGCTGAGGTTCAGACCCTGACCACTAATAACAACAACCCCTCGCCAAAACTGAGTTGGTAAAAACTGCGCCGACCGTGACCGTCTGCGCTTCGGCTGGGGCAAGCCGCGCGGCTTGCCCCAGCCGAAGAACGCATCCGCACCGACATCAGTCCTGGCCTTGACCGACTGAGCGCGCTGGTCGACGTGTGAGCTGGAGAGAGCTGGGGAGTATAACCCTCGTCGGGGCCGTGACATTTTTGTGATCTGGCCGGTAGGGTCGGGGTGGTTCCTACCGCGCCGAGCGACTGTGCTCGGCCTGATTGTGGAGGTGCTTCCTCGTGGCTCGTTCCTTGTCTGCCTTCCTGGTCGCCGTCGTGCTGCCAGCGCCGTGGGGGTGGGTGTGCTGGCCGGCTCGTTGGCCCTGGCGGGGTGCTCGTCTGGCAGCCCAAAGGGCGGAGGCACGATCCCGCCCGTCAACACCGCGGGTGCCAGCGGTGGCTCGACGGCATCTGCGCCTGCCTCGGGCGGGGCGTCGACCGGTGCCAGTGGTGCTGCCAGTGCTGGTGCGGTGACCGCTGAGTCCCTGTCGGATCCCGATCTGGGGTACACGGTGGTCTCCATCCCCGACGGCCTGGACGCCACCAAGACCAAGGTCCTCCAGGACTACGTCGCCTACGACAAAGCCACCTGGCACCTCTGGTTCACACGGGAAGGACTGGACGAGGCCCTGGCTCGCTCAACCGGAACAACACGCGAAGACATTCAAAGAAGTTATGAAAAAATGACTGCTTATGACACCCCTCCTGTGAAGGTTGGTGTTGGGGGTGTTGACATTTCGCAGGACGAACAGAGTGCGGATGTAACAGTATGCTCTGATAGGACGCAGATGCAGGGCTACAGACTTCAAGGAAATGACGTAACTCAAAAAGTCGACACAAAAATCGAGTGGCGTTATCGGTGCGCATGGTTCCGCGCGGTGACGGTGTGTGGGTCACACAAAGTGAGACAAAAAAATTTCCATGAATGAGTGCACTGCCGAATCCGGGAAGTGATGGGGGTAGGGTTCGAATGTTGAGCAGGAACACTGCGAGAGTTGTATTTTCAGGCCTACTTCTAGTGGCTTTTAGTGTACCTAGTCCAAGTGCATTTACAAGCGGGAATAATAATGCCTCTTCTGATGTGTCTGGTTCTGCTGAGGGGACTGGTGATGGTGGTGGTCAGGTGACTATCTCTGTGGAGTCGAGTGTGACCACGGCCGGCTCTGGCGGGGGCGACGGTAGTGGTGGTGGGGTGACGTCCTCGTCGTCGTCCAGCACTGAAGTGACGGTGGCGCCGGTGTGCTACTACAAGCCCGGTAGGACGGGAGCGGAGACGGCGCAGGGCATCGGGAAGGTGAAGGAATACCTCGATTCCGACGCGAAGAAGGCCTCTGCGCGTGACAACAAAAGAGTCCAAGAGCGCCATGACAAGGTCAAGCAGCAGATGGACAAGAACTACCCTGACTACGAGTCCCACAAGGATGACGCGCAGGGCCGCTGGTACGGGCGCTACTGCGACGCGTCCCGGCTGGACCCGAAGAACAACCCGACCTTCAAGGAGGACCTCGCCAGTGAGCGCAAGGCGTTCTATCGATGCCAACCCTGATCAGAACATCTGGGTCCCGGCCGGTCAGCAGGCCCCTAGCCCGTACATCTCTGGGACCCAGGTTGGCGAAGGTGGCCTGGGACGCGGTGAAGATCCCCGCCCCGACGGTGGAGACCAACCCCAAGGTCGGCACCCAGGGTGCGACCCTGGTGGGCATGGACACCTGGGTGTGGGCCACCGGTCAGACCCCCACCAGCGTGACCGCCACAGCCACCGCCGGCAGCACCACCGCCACCATCACCGCCGGGTCCTCCGGCCTGCAGCTGTCAGCCCCCGACGGCAAGGCCTCCTGCACCGGCTTCGGCATCGCCTGGCACCCCGGCATGCCCGAGGGCTCCAGCCCCTGCACCATCTCCTTCAACCGCAGCTCAGCCCACCTGGGCGGCACCACGCCCTTGACGATCAAGGTCGCCTACTCGGCCTCCCTACACCGCCACCGACGGCAACAGCGGCACCCCTGCCCGCCATCACCACCACCAGCACCATCAACCTCCCCGTCGCCGAGGTCCAGACCCTCACCACCAACCACAACAACCCCCGACAAAACTGAGCCGACCACAGCATCGAAAGCAGCCAGTCCCCGTCAGTGCACCCACGCACTGGCGGGGACATTCCTCAACCGTGACGAAGGGTCTTCGCTGGCGTCGCCTCCGACGCGGGTTTGTACTGACTGCCGGTACACCACTTTCGCCATCAGAGACGGCATGGATGCTGCCGCAACTTCTCCCGGAGCCGTGACATTGTTGTGATCTGGCGGGTATGGTCGGAGGGTTGCTGCTGCGCCGTGAGATTGTGCTCGGCCTGATCGTGGAGGTGCTCCCTTATGGCCCGTTCCCTTGTTGGTCTGTCTGGTCGCCGTCGTGTCGCAGGTGCACTGGGTGCGGGGGTGCTGGCAGGCTCGTTGGCCCTGGCGGGGTGCTCATCGAGCAGTCCGAAGGGCGGAGGCACGATCCCACCGCTCAACACCGCGGGCGCCAGCACCGCATCGACGACGTCTGCGTCTGCGTCTGCCTCGGGTGGGGCGTCACCGAAGGCCTCAGCAGCGCCGACAGCTCTGGATGCTCAGGCGCTGACGGATGAGTCCATCGGTTACTACGTGGACTTCGTCCCCAAGGGGCTGGACACCACCCAGACCCAGGCGCTCCAGGGATATCTCGCCTATGACAGGGCGACGTGGGAGGCATACCGTGATCTGGATGGCGACCTGTCGGCTGTCGAGGCATCCACTACCGGTACCGCCTTGGAGAACTACCGCAAGAGCTACCGTGAGGCCCAGGAATCAGGTGGGCGTGAGGTCGGAACGTCGCGAGTGACGGTTAATTCCGTGGAGATGCAGTCGGACAGCGAAGCCGCAGTCGACGTTTGCTCCGATCAGACTCAGATAAAACAGGTATCAGAGTCAGGTAAAGACGTCACACAACCCTGACTGGCGGCATACACATTCCTTTCTTGTGTCGGTGAAGTTGACTGACGGCGCATGGAAGGTTGCCTCGCTGAGAAGAAGGGGACGGACATTTGCTGAAAAAGCGCCTCTTCAAGCTCATGGTGGCCGTGTCGCTTGCTGGCGCCTGCGTACTCACGCCAACGGGCCCAGCGTCAGCCAACACGCGCGAAGGCGGTGGTGGTGTGACGCCGTCGGTGTCGGGGTCTGAGGGGACGGGGTATGAGGTGCAGATCTCGGTGACCTCAGAAACAGCGGCGCCCGGCGGCGGGGGCAGCGGGGGCGGTGGTGGTGGTAGTGAGTCGTGGTCCACGCAGGCCACCACCACGGTGCTGCCGGTGTGCTTCACGACCACCCCTGTCCCAGGGCACGCCGTGACCAAGCACATGGAGGACCGGTACAAGAATGCCCAAGGGAATGCTGAGAAGAAGAAGCGCGCTGACTACGTCGGGGCCAACGACTTTCCTGACTGGAAGAAGCACAGCCAGGAGGACGGCAACTGGTACTTCGTTAACTGCAAGAAGGACCGGGCTCCCGACAGTGAGACCTTCGGCTGGATCCTGTACAACTTCTTCAAGGTGAACAACAATCCCAAGTCGATATTCGTACCGGCCGGCCAGCAGCCGCCACGAGTCCCGGTGGACGGAGCCACTCTGGCCCGTGCCGCCTGGAACGCGATCAAGCTACCGACCCCGACGGTGGAGACCAACCCCAAGGTCGGCACCCGGGGCGCGACCCTGGTGGGCATGGACACCTGGGTGTGGGCCACCGGCAACACTCCCAAGACCGTGACCGCCACCGCCACAGCCGGCCCGACCACGGCCACAGTGACCGCATCATCAGCAGGACTGCAGCTGTCGGCCCCCGACGCGAAGGCCTCCTGCCAAGGCTTCGGAGTCGCCTGGCACTCCGGCATGCCCGAGGGATCCAGCCCCTGCACCATCTCCTTCAACCGCAGCTCAGCCCACCTGGGCGGCACCACACCACTGACGGTATCAGTGGCCTACAGCGTGACCTACACCGGCAGCGACGGCGCCAACGGCACCCTACCGGCCATCACCACCACCAGCACCACCAACCTCCCCGTCGCCGAGGTCCAGACCCTCACCACCAACCACAACAACCCCCGCCAGAACTAAGCCGATCACGGCATCAACACACACTCGGACCAGAATCCTCAACCACTAGAATTTCCGGAAGACATACATCCTACAATAGATGGTTAACAGCAAGTGAATGGACACGATCCCCGCTCCGGGACTGGCGACAATGCACTTCATGTGCGACGCCAGTCGCCCGCCCGCGCCATACTTGCCCTTCTATTGACGGTGACCCTTCTGGTGCTGATAGGAGTCTCTTGGCGCCTGCTAGGAAGCCACGATGACCACACTCGCAAGAAGATGCCTGACCTCACGGTCCCCAGCGTCATTCCGAGCGATTCCGCTCAAACATGCCGTGGCATACCCGACAAAAGCGTGCAGGCCTTACTGGGTTCCTACGGAGACGACTTGACCTACGATTCAGTACATCTCCAGAACTACACAACCTGCACCATTGCCAACTCGAACAAAAATATTCTCAGAATAATCTATGGTCGTGCAGATGGCGACAACTTCCCTTCCGACAAGATCGCGACCGAGAAGAACGGGGCGAAACCAGTTGTTCTGCAGTCCGCCCCACAAGGCCATGGACTCGTGAATTCCACGGATTCCGCCAATGCAGAACTTGTTTACCAGTGCGGGCAAGGGCAGTTCATCTCAATCACCATCCGAGGCTACGTCCTGAAACCCCGGTCGAAAGCAACCTGATGAATATGGCGAATTCGATTTCCTCGCTGGCTTGCACCACATAGATAGCCACCTTCTGTTTCGACCTCCACCAACAGCGCCGGCAGATGCGTCGTCGCCCACCCTCACGGCCGGGGACATCTCGCGCCGGCGGGTGCTGTTTGCGCGTCCGGGGACAGGATTCCTGTCCCCGGACGCGCGGGACGTCCCCGGCCCGAAGAGAGTGTCCCCGACGGCGTCGAATGTCCCCGCAGGCAGGGAGTCAGGCCCAGGGCTGACGCTGGGCCCACTCCTGCGGGCTGACGCGGCGCCCGGTGTAGAAGGGCGTGTCCACGCGCACGTGCATGCGCGCATCCGTGTAGCGCTGGTGGTGCAGGACCCCCTCGAGCCGGTCGAGGCTGTCGGCCTCGAAGCCGAGGATCCACTCGTAGTCGCTCAGGCCGAAGGTGGACAGGGTCGAGCCCTTGACGTCGGGGTACTTGGAGAAGCCGTGGCGCCCGTGCTGGGCCATCATGCGCGAGCGCTCCTCGGGCGCGAGCAGGTACCACTCGTAGGAGCGCACGAAGGGGTAGACCATGACCCAGTCGCGCGGCGCCACCCCGGCCAGGCAGGCCGGCACGTGGCGGGGGTTGAACTCGGCGGGCGTGTGCAGCCCCATGCAGGACCACACCGGCTCCAGGTAACGCCCCAGCGCGCTGCCGCGCAGGCGGTGGTAGGCGTCCTGAAGGACCTCGGGGTCGTCGTCGAGCCACCACACGAGCAGGTCGGCGTCGGCGCGCAGACCCCCGACGTCGTACCAGCCGCGCGTCGTCACGCCGCCGGCCTCAACGAAGTTGGCGCTCTCCCCCAGCAGCTGCTCGCGCTCGGGCTGGGAGGCGGGCAGCGGGCGGCTCAGGCGGAAGACGCTGTAGAGGGTGTAGTGGTACTGGTTGTTGATGGCCTCCAGGTCGACGTCGGTGGCGTCGCGCGGGTCGCGGTGGGGGCGGCGCTCCTCGTCCTCGAAGCGGTGCAGGCCGCCCTCGCCGGGGTGGCCACCGGGGTGACCGTGCTGGCCGTGGGTGTCGGTGCTCAATATCTTCTCCTGGTTCTTATCGGAGCTGCTGGGACTGGGGCTATTGGGGGCCGTCGCCGTCGGTCCCGTGGTGACCGTGCTGATTGGGATGGCTGGGCGGGCCGGGGTGGCGGGTCCCGGGCCGGCAGCACGAGTCCGGGCACACCGTGTGGAAGGGCCGACGCCGGTGGTCGAGTCGGGCCGGACGTCCTCGCCTCGGGCGGCGGCGGCCCGCTCGAAGAGGATGTCGACGAGGGAGTCGACGAAGGCCGGATGGGTGCCGACGGTGGCGGCGCGCGCATACGGCATCCCCAGGTCGCGGGCGGTCTGGGCGGCCTCGGTGTCGAGGTCGAAGACGACCTCCATGTGGTCGGAGATGAAGCCGAAGGGCGCCACGACGACACCCCCGGGCCTGCTCACGGGACTGCCGTCGGTCAGGTGCCCGGCGGCCAGGGCCTCAAGGTGGTCGTTGACATCCGGTTCGAGCCAGCGGGCCTGCGGCGGGCCGGAGCGCGAGCAGTAGACGAGGTCGGTCTCCACCGTCTCCAGGCCGAGGCGGCGGGCGACCTCGGGCACGAGGACGGCGGCCAGCGCCTCATGCTGGGCGACGTAGGAGACCTCCGTGGACAGGTCGGCGGCCACGCCCGGCTCTCGCTGCCCGGTTCCGGTCGGGCCGTCGACGTCGGAGGGGCCGGGAGCGGCCTCAGAGCCCTCCCCGGGGCGGAGCCGGCCTCCATGCCCAGGGGGATGGAGTGGGTGACGAGCACGAGGCGCGCGTCCGCGGCCGCCACTCCCTGCTCGGCCAGCGCCCCGTAGGCCTCGACGATGGCGTCGACGTTGGCCTGCAGCAGGCCGGGGGTGTTGTAGTAGGGACGCGTCTTGTCCACGACGAGCTCCACGGGGCCGCCCCCGTCCCCGCCGACCCGGGCGGCGGCATCGGCCTCGAATCCCTCACCGGTGGAGCCGTCCGCGCCGTCGGCGAGCAGGGCGACGGCACCGGCCAGGTCCTCGCGGTACTGGCGGCACCCGGAGTAGGAGCCGAAGGCCGCGGTGGGCAGGGGCCAGGACGCGGCGGGCTCCGGCGTCGGCCAGCTCGCGCAGGGCCTGGCTGACGAAGGGGTGCCAGTTGCGGTTGCCGACGACGATCGGCGGCGTCGAGCCGCGCTCGGCCAGGCGGGCCTGGAGGGCGTCGCGCAGCTCGGCGTTGCACGCGTTGATCGGGGAGGCGCCGCCGACGCCCCTGGTAGTGGCCGGAGACCTCCACGAGGCGAGAGTCGGGCACGCCGCGGCCGGCGGTGGCGTTGCGCATGAAGGGCAGGACGTCCTCGGGGCGGCGGGGCCCGCCGTAGGACTGCAGGAGGACGGCGTCGTAGGGGGCCAGCGGGTCGACGGCCGGGACACTGGCGGGACCCAGCGAGCCTCGGCGCCCGGGCGGGCGGGCGGGTGAGCCGCCGGGCGGGCGGCCGACTCCTGGGCGGGCCTGAGCGTGGGCGCGACGGTGTCAGTCATGGTTCTCTCCTGTGCTCTCCAGGCCCCAGACGAGCTCTGAGGGCCTGACGGTAGGCTCCTCGCGGCCCTCCCGGCCGGCGCGGCGGGCCATGACGGTGGGCTGGTGGAGGAGGCGGGCGGCCAGGTGGTGGAGGGCGCGCTCGGCCTGCGCCAGGGACACCATCGGCTCGCCGTCGATCTCGCCTGAGGCCTCGAGGCCGGGCTCGGCATGGACGTCACGGTGGGGGCAGGCCCCCGCGGCGGCGTCGGCGCTGTTGACCCCGTTCACGCCGGTCCCGGCGCGCCCGTCGATGGCGGGAACGGTCAGGGGCGAGCCGGCGGGCGGGCTGCGGGCGCAGGCGGGCGGCCTCCTCGGCGACGACGCGGCCCACCTGGGCGCGCAGGGGCGGTGATGAGGGGGTCCATGGCCCGGCCGGCCAGGGTCCGTTCGAAGTCGGCGGCCTCGGCCTCGACGATGGCGCGGGCGGCGGTCACCTGCTGGGCCTCGGCGTCGGGGACGGCGTCGCGCACGCGGGCCAGGTCGAGGTGGACGACGCCGGGCAGGTCGCCGACGGCCTCGTCGACGTCGCGGGTCAGGGCCAGGTCGAGGATGACGAGCGGGCGGCCGGCTCCCTCGGCCGAGCCGAGGCGCTCTGCGGCGACGGGGGCGACGACGTCGGCGGTGAGGATCGGCCCGCCCGTGCCGCGACAGGTGACGACGAGGTCGGCGCGGCTCATGGCCTCACTCAAAGCGCCAGTGGGGACGGCGCGCAGGCCGTGGCCGGCGGCGAAGGCCTCGGCGCGGTTGGAGGCGGAGTAGACGGCGATGTCGCTCAGGCCCCGGGCGCGCAGGTCGGCGACGGTGGCGCCGGCGTAGGAGCCGGTGCCGATGATGAGGGCGCGGCAGCCCTCCAGCGGCGGCAGGTGGCCGGCGGCCTGATCCACGCCGACGGCGACGACGCTGCGCCCCTGACCGGACAGCTCGGTCTCGTGGGCCACCCGACGGGCGGTGGCCGAGGCGCGCTCGACGACCCGCACGAGCTCGGGGCTGAGCGTGCCCTCGGCGGCGGCGGTCTCAGCGGCGCGGCGGACCTGGCCGACGATCTGGGCCTCGCCGACCACCATCGAGCTCAGGCCCGCGGCGATGGCAAGCATCTCGCGGCGGGCGCTCGCCCCGACCAGGTGGGACAGCAGGAGGCTGCTCGGGGGGAGCCCGGCGCGCTCGGCGAGGAAGGCGCAGATGGTCTCACCCAGGTCAGACGACGCCGCGGACTGACTCCCAGTCGGAGCGAGGTCCGGGTGCAGGGCAGCAGGGCAGCCGGTGTCGGCCCAGGAGTCGGCGTCGATGAGGAGGGCCAGGCGGTTGCAGGTGGACAGGACCAGGACCCCGCGCAGCGCTGGGACCGCCTCCAGGAGATCGGGCCCCAGCCCCGGGGCGACCGCGCCGAGCCGGGCCACGACGTCGAGGCCCGGCAGTCGATGGTCGGCTGAGAGAAGATGAGTAGTCACAACGGGCGCTATTGAAACATCACCGCGAGGTGCGGGCACAATAGCGACATGGTGAAGCACACCCAACATCGCGACAATGTGTCACCACCATATTCCTGACACCATGTCAGCACCTGATCGACGCCTGGAACACCGCATCACCACGCGAAATAAACCCCCTCTGACCACTGCTTACAGGAGGCAACCGGATATGTCTCGCATTCAGTTCCCCTATCGCAGGGAAAGCACACGGCGTCAGCATTCTTCACCCGATAACGGCGATTTCGTCACCGGAAGTTCACACAATTATTCAATGGAGTACGAGCAGGCGGCGCAGGACCGCGCCCCGGCCGGCAGCGGGGCCGCGACGGGACCGGCGCTCCTGGAGGCCCTGGCGGGGCGGAGGCCCGCGCGCACGCCCGTGTGGTTCATGCGTCAGGCGGGACGGTCCCTGCCGGAGTACCGGGCGCTGCGGGCGCGCGCCGGGGTGCCGATGCTGGAGGCATGCCTGGATCCCGCGCTCGCGGCGGAGGTGACGCTGCAGCCGGTGCGGCGCCACGGCGTCGACGCCGCCGTCTTCTTCTCCGACATCATGGTGCCGCTGCGCCTGGCGGGCGTCGGGGTGCGGATCGAGGAGGGTGTCGGGCCGGTTCTCGATGCCCCGGTGCGCAGCGGCCGTGAGGTGAGCGAGCTGGTCGCCCGCCGCTTCGGTGACGGTTCCGGCGCCGAGGGGGTCGAGGCGATCGGGGAGGCGGTGCGGCGCGTCGTTATCGAGCTGGGCAGTCCGCAGGCGCCGGGCGTGCGCGAGGGGCTGAGCGAGCGGGCGCGCGCCGGGCTGGAGCACAGCGCCGGGGCGGCGGGCTGGACGCCGGTGCTCGCCTTCGGCGGGGCGCCCTTCACGCTGGCGGCCTACCTGGTGGAGGGCCGGCCCAGTCGCGACCACCTGGCGGCGCGCACGCTCATGCGCGCCGACCCCGACTCCTGGGACCGCCTCATGACGTGGTGCGCGCGCCTGACCGGCGAGTTCATCGCCACCCAGGTGGGCGCCGGGGCGGTCGCGGCCCAGCTCTTCGACTCCTGGGCGGGCTCGCTGTCGCCGCGCGCCTACCGCGAGCGCGTGGCCCCCTACTCGGCGCTCGCGCTGGATGCGGCCCGGGGCGCCCTGTCCCCCACCACCGGCCGGGCTGCGCCGCTCATCCACTTCGGGACCGGCACCGCCCGGCTGCTGGGGCTCATGCGTCAGGCGGGGGCCGACGCCGTCGGCGTGGACGAGCGCATCGAGCTGGGTGAGGCGATTGAGGCGCTGGCCGGGGCCGACCCGCAGGCGGGGGCCTGCCCGGTCCAGGGCAACCTCGACCCGGCGCTGCTGGCGGCGCCGTGGCCGATCCTGGCTGAGGAGGTCGACGCGGTGCTGGCCGCCGGGCGCGCGGCGCCGGGGCACGTGGTCAACCTGGGGCACGGGGTGCCGCCGGCCACCGACGCGGACGTCCTCACCCGGATCGTGGCACGGGTGCACGGCTCGACCGACTGGGAGTCCGTGGCGCTGGCCGGGTGGGAGGCATGAACGGGGAGGCCGTCGAGGGAGCGGCGGTGGGACGCGCTCGTCATCGGCGGTGGGATCGCGGGGCTGACGGCCGCCTGGGACCTGGTGCGCCGGGCTGCGGCCGCTGCTCATCGAGGCGCGCGGCTACACCGGCGGGCTCGTCGCAGCCGGGAAGCATCGGCGGGGCGCGGATGGACCTGGGCGCCGAGGGCTTCGTCGTGCGAGGCCAGGCGGCCACCTCGATGCTCGCCGAGCTGGGGCTGCGCACCGCCGCCCCGCGCGGCCGGCCCCGTCTCTTCCTTCCGCCCCTGACGCCGGGCGCCGGCGCAGGGCCGTCCCAGTGGGGGCTGCACCGCTTTCCGGACAACGCCTACCTGGGGATCCCGGCGGACCCGCTGGCGGCCGACGTCGTCACCATCATCGGGGAGAGGGCCGCACGCCGGGCCGCGCAGGACGCCGACCTGCCCGGCACCGTGGGCACCGGCCCCTGAGGATCCGGCCGACCTGGCCTCCTTCGTGACCGCGCGGATGGGGGCCGGCGTCCTGGAGCGCCTCGTGCAGCCCATCGTCGCGGGCATCCACTCGGCCGACCCGGCGGACCTGGCGGCCGACGTCGTCATGCCCGGGCTGCGGCGGGCCACGGCGGAGCTGGGGTCCTTGAGTGCCGCCGTGGCGGCGGTGCTGGAGCGACGTCGGGCCCGCCGGGACGGGTATGGGCGGCCGGAGCGTGGACGCGGCCGTCGAGGGCGGGCTGTTCCGGCTCACTGACGCGCTGCGCGAGGCCATCGAGGCCGGCGGTGGGAGCGTGCGCACCCGCACCGGCGCCCAGTGGCTGCGGCCGGGCGACATCGAGGACAGCGCGGGCGGGGAGACGCCGGCCGCCTGGCGGGTGGGAATCGCCCCGACGCGTCGGGGGCCGACGCCGTCGGATGAGCCGGTGCCCGATGGTGCGCAGGAGGTCGTGGCCACCGACCGCGTCGTCGTGGCCTGCTCGGCAGGGGGCCGCGCTGCGGCTGCTGCGGGGGGTTCCCCGGCCTGCCCGCGAGCGCGACGGAGCTGACCGTGCCGGTGGGGGCGCCGATCGCCCGCTTCACGCTGGTGGCGCGGGCGCCGGAGCTCAGTGGCGAGCCGGTGGGCTCGGGGCTGCTCGTGGCGGCTGCTGACCCTGCTGACCCTGCTGAGCCCGCCGCTGTAGCGGCGTCGGCCGGCACCGTGGCGCCTGATGGGGCGGAGCCCGGTGGGGATCGGCGAGCGTGGTGGCCTGCCCGGTGCGGGCCAAGGCGCTGTCGCACCTGAGTGCCAAGTGGCCGTGGGTCGGCGCCGAGCTGCGGGCGCTGCACGGCCCGGACGTCCACGCGCTGCGCCTGTCCTACGGTCGGCCCGGTCAGCCGCGCCCGCAGGTGGATCTGCAGGTGGCGCTGGATGACGTGGCGGCCCTGACCGGGGTGAGGATCGAGCCGGAGGCGGTGATCGACCACATGCTGGTGCGCTGGGACGGGACGCTGCCGCCGGTGACGCCCGCCTACCGGGTGCGCACGACGCGCCTGGAGGAGCAGCTGGCGCCGGTGTCGGGGCTGGAGGTCACCGGGGCGTGGGTGGCGGGGACCGGGATCGCGGCCGTCGTCGGGCACGCCCGCACCGCGGCCGGGCGCCTGGTGGGTTCCCATGGCGGGTGAGACGCCATGCCAGGACGGGGAGTAGCCGTCGCGTTCGTATATTAGGTCGCGAGTTCGTACCCCCAAGGTACGGCGAGCCCTACGGTACGAACGCGACGATTGAGAACCGCGCACGAGGAGGGGATGCATGACCACGACGGGGACGGACTCCCAGGCGGCTTCGCCTGGGCACGCGCGGCTCGCGCCTGGCGCTGACCCAGTCCGGGCAGGTCGCCGAGGCGCTGCGTCAGGCCGCGCGGCCGCTCTCGGCGAGGGCTCTGGCGGCCTGGGCATCGACCTGGTCACCGTGCGCACGGATGGCGACGGCGACCGCACGCCCCTGCGTCAGCTCGGCGGGGTGGGGGTCTTCGCGGCCCGGCTGCGCCACGCGCTCCTGGACGGTGAGGTGGACCTGGTGGTCCACTCCTTCAAGGACCTGCCGACGCATCCGGTGGAGGGGCTGGAGGTCGTCTGCGTGCCGCCGCGCGAGGACCCGCGCGACGCCCTGTGCGCCCGCGACGGGCTGACCCTGGCCACCCTGCCTGAGGGGGCCCGTGTGGGTACGGGATCGCCGCGCCGGGCCGCCCAGCTGCTGGCCACCCGCCCCGACCTGGAGGTGGTGGACCTGCGCGGCAACGTGCCCACGCGCCTGGCGCGGGTGCGGGGGCTGGAGGCGGTCGGCGTCGGTACTGATGAGCCGGTGGCGCCTGCGCGGGCCGATGCCGCCGGTGACCTGGACGCGGTGGTCCTGGCCCTGTCGGGGTTGCGGCGCCTGGGGTTGGAGCACTGCGCGAGCGAGGTCCTGGACCTTGAGACGATGCTGCCCGCGCCGGCTCAGGGGGCCCTGGCCGTGGAGGCGCGAGCCGGTGAGGACTCTGTGGAGCTGGCCCGGGCGGTAGCGGTGCTCGACGACGATCCCGACGCGCCTGGCGGTGACGGCCGAGCGGGCGCTCATGGCCCGGCTCGGTGCGGGCTGCGCGGCGCCGGTGGGGGCCTGGGCGCACCTACGGGGCGGCGAGCAGGAGCAGCGGGTGCTCGTGCTGCGGGCGGTGGTCACCTCGCTCGATGGTGGCCAGGAGGTCGGCTGTGAGCTGAGCACTGAGCTGCACGAGGCCTCTGGGGGGCCGGGGGCCCCGGGAATACGGCGGCGGTTCGTGCGGCCGAGGCGCTGGGGGGCCAGGGCGGCCGAGGTCCTGTTGGAGGACGGTGCCGCCCAGATCGTCGACCCTGCACGCCAACAAGCCCCGGCGGGACTGAGGCCATGGAGGACTCCACCGCACGCAACGACTCGGCCGAGTACCTGACGGGCCGTCCCCGGGAGGGGGCGGGGCGCCGCTGTCGGGGCGGGTGGTTCTGCTGCCGCGCCTCAAGGAGCGCGACCGCATCGCCTCGACGCTGGAGCGGGCCGGGGCGGAGGTGTTGCGGGCCGCCATGACCCGGACGGTTCCCGGTGAGGCGGCGGCGCTGGAGGCGACTGCGCGCAGGATCGCGGCGGGTGAGGCGGCCTGGCTGGTGCTCACCTCGGCCCGGACCGTTGAGGCGCTGGCGCCGTACCTACACGTTCCGGTGCCTTCAACGCTGCGGGTGGCAGTCGTCGGCCCGGCGACCGCGCGCGCCTGGACCGAGCTCACCGGGACCGCCCCCGACCTGGTGGCCCGGGGCTCGGCCGCCAGGTCGGGGGCCCTCCTGGAGGAGCCCGCGCTCGCCGGCCCCTCGCCGGCCCCGAATGCGGCGCGGCGCGTGCTGCTTCCGGCCTCGGCTCTGGCCGACCCGACTTTGGCGGATGGCCTGCGTCGGGCGGGCTGGGAGGTGGAGCAGGTGGCTGCCTACACCACCCTCACGGCCGACGCCCACGACCTGCCCCCGCACCTGGAGCGCGCGTGGGTCTCCGGCGGCGTGGACGCGGTCGTGCTCACCGCCCCGTCCAGCACGCGGGCCGTCCTGGAGCTGCTCGGCCCGCCGCCGCAGGGAACTCGGGTTGGTGGCCATCGGCGCCACCACGGCGGCGGCCACCCGCGGGCTCGGCCTGCCGGTCGCAGCCGTCGCCCCCTCCCCCACGCCCGAGGGGGTCCTCCAGGCCACTATCGACGTCACGACGTCGGACCCAACGCCATCCACTACTCCCCCACTCAGGAGCACCTCATGACCGATGCCCTTCGACCGGCCGCCGACTTCCTGTCGCGCCGCTCCGTCCCTGCCCCGCAGGCCCCCCACGGTCCGCCCCTCGGCGCCTGCGCACCACCCCGGCGATGCGTCGCCTGGCGCGCGAGCACGTCGTGGACCCGGCCGCCCTCATCCCTGCCTGTGTTCGTGCGCGAGGACATCGACGACCCACGCCCGGTGGAGGCGATGCCGGGCGTCGTCCAGCACACGCTGGACTCGCTGCGCCGCGAGGCCGCCGCCTGCGCCGAGGCCGGGCATCGGCGCCATCGACCTGTTCGGCGTGCCCGCGACCCGGGATGAGGCCGGCACGGCGGCCTGGGCGGAGGACGGCATCCTCAACCGTGGGATCGCGGCCGTGCGCGCGGAGGTCGGGGGACGAGGTCGTCGTGCGCGGACACCTGCCTGGACGAGTTCACCAGCCACGGCCACTGCGGGCTCATCCGCCCCCGACGGTCCGCGTGCCGGCGAGGTCGACAACGACGCCACGCTGGCCGCCTACCAGGCGATGGCCATCTCCCAGGCGGAGGCCGGGGCGCACATGGTCTCGCCCTCGGGGATGATGGACGGGCAGGTCGCCGCGATCCGCGCCGCCCTGGACGCCACCGGCCACGATGACGTCGCGATCCTGGCCTACTCGGCGAAGTACGCCTCGGCCTACTTCGGGCCGTTCCGTGAGGCCGTGGGCTCCACGCTCACCGGGGACCGGCGCGCCTACCAGCAGGATCCGGCCAACCGCCGCGAAGGCATGCGCGAGGTGATGCTCGACGTCGCCGAGGGGGCGGACGTCGTCATGGTCAAGCCGGCCGGTCCCTACCTGGACGTGCTCGCCGACGTCGCCGCCGCCTCACTGGTGCCGGTGGCCGCCTACCAGGTCAGCGGCGAGTACGCGATGGTGGAGGCGGCCGCGCAGCGCGGGTGGGTCGACCGCGAGCGCGTCATCGCCGAGTCGGTGCTGGGGATCGTGCGCGCGGGGGCGGACATGATCCTGACCTACTGGGCCCGGGAGATCGCCGAGAACCCGGCCCTGCGGTGGGTCGAGCGATCAACCGCAGACTGTACCGGCGACGTCGTACCCGGGGGCCCTACGGTGCGTCCACGATGCCTGAGCACCCGTTTCGACACGGCTCGAGCAGCGCCGATCCGGTAGTTTGAGGGCAGTCCCACCCGGGTACGGCTCACCGTCCCGAACCGGCCCTGACCAGTCTCTTCACAGTTTTACCGACAGGATCGCCCGTGACTCAGCAGCCGCGCCCCACAGCCTCCGCCCCCACCAACACGACTCACACGCCCAACGCCGCCCTGTTCGAGGCGGCTCGCGCCGTCATCCCCGGGGGCGTCGACTCCCTCGTGCGCGCCTTCGGCTCGGTGGGCGGCACACCGCGGTTCATTGTCTCGGCGAGCGGCGCCCACGTCACCGACGCCGAGGGGCGGAGCTACGTGGACCTGGTGGGCTCGTGGGGCCCGGCGCTCCTGGGCCACGCCCACCCGGAGGTCGTGAGCGCGGTCCAGGAGGCCGCCGCCCGCGGCCTGTCCTTCGGCGCCCCCACCGCCACGGAGACGCTCTGGCCGAGGAGGTGCGCCGCCGGGTTCCGGCCGCGCAGAGGGTTCGCTTCGTGTCCACCGGCACCGAGGCGACGATGACGGCCGTGCGCCTGGCCCGCGGCGCCACGGGCCGCGACCTGGTGGTGAAGTTCGCGGGCTGCTACCACGGGCACAGCGACGGCCTGCTCGCGGCGGCCGGCTCGGGCCTGGCCACCGGCGGACTGCCGGGCAGCGCCGGCGTGCCCGCGGCGGTGGCCGCTCAGACGATCGTGCTGCCCTACAACGACGTCACCGCCCTGGAGGCCTGCTTCGCCGAGCGGGGCGCTGAGATCGCCGCGGTCATCACCGAGGGGCCCCGGCCAACATGGGAATCGTGCCGCCGGCGCCCGGCTTCAACGCCGCGATCCGCCGTATCACCGCCGAGCACGGTGCGCTCATGATCCTCGATGAGGTCCTCACCGGCTTCCGCGTGGGCCCGGCCGGCTGGTGGGGGGCTGGAGGCCCTCGACGGCTGGACCGCGGACCTGCCGAACGTCGCCGCCGAGACCGCCGCCGGCGCCGATGTCGCCGCTTCTGAGCCCGCCGACGCCGCGGCCCCTCCTGGCCGGGCGCCGACTGGCGCGAGCGCGCCGCCTGGGTACCGGACCTGGTGACCTTCGGCAAGGTCGTGGGCGGCGGGATGCCGCTGGCCGCCGTCGGCGGACGCACGGAGATCATGGACCTGCTGGCGCCGGACGGCCCCGTCTACCAGGCGGGCACGCCTCGGGGAACCCGCTGGCCACGGCGGCCGGCCTGGCCACGCTCCAGCTGGCCGACGACGCCGTCTACGCCTCGGTGGCCTCCCGCGCCCAGGCCATCGGCGAGGTGGTCTCGGCGGCCCTGACCGAGCAGGGCGTGCCCCACCGCGTGCAGCGGGCGGGTTCCCTGTTCTCCTTCATGTTCGGGCAGGGCCGCCGATCAGGGCGTGGGCGACTACGAGGCCGCCCGAGCCCAGGAGACCTGGCGCTACGGGCCCTTCTTCCACGCCTTCCTCGAGGCGGGGGTGGGCCTGCCCCCGTCGGTCTTCGAGGCCTGGTTCGTCTCGGCAGCGCACGGCGAGGCGGAGCTGGAGGCGATTGCGGCCGCGGTCTCGGCGGCCGCCCGCGCCGCGGCCGGGGCCAAGACCCGAGCGATACAGCGCTGACCGCCTGACCCGTCACTCAGCCGGATCAGGCACCAGCTCCTTACGTGATCTGGTCGGCAAGGAATGCGTTCGACTCACACAACAACCACCCCACATCGTGGACAATGAATAACAACACCTCTATAATCATGTTATGAGCAGCGATAAGTTACCGATCCTAAAGTCGATACGCGCGAAGAATTATCGTTCTCTCGCCGACGTCGACGTCAATTTCGGACGCTTCTCCGTCCTCGTCGGACCCAATGGATCCGGGAAGTCGAACCTGCTGTCCATCCTGAGGTTCATCCGGGACTCAGCACGGACAGACATCTCCACCGCAGTCACTGCCCACGGCGGCTTTTGACCGCCTATGCCGATCTACGAACAAGACCGGCGGCATCGAATTGACCATTAAGGCGCAGATCACGGAATTTGCGTCAACAAGAGCCCCGGATGTTTACACGCTCAGCTTGGAACAGGACGGCCCTGAACTACACCGCAAAGAGGAGTTCACCTACAAACGAACCCAAGGAAGGGGGCGGAGACTAGATTCTCTGTCGACGGCGTCGACGCAGTAAAGGTTGAAGGAAAAACAACGAAACGAAAGAGCTCCCTCACCCTCACGGACTCATCATCCCTCAGCGCTTGAACTTTTGCGCGCATCAATGCGGAATGGTTGGGGAGACGGCCCCAGTCGCTTCCTCAACTTTCTATCCTCGATCAGGTACCTCGACCCAGACGTTCAAGCTGCGCGCCAACCGAGCCGGGCAGGATACGAGACCCTCCTCCCCCAAGCGGCTAATCTATCCACTGTCCTCCAACGCATCAGCGAAGAGGACCCTGACGCGTTTGAGACCCCTGACCCAGGATCTTCAGGAATGCCTACCGGGACTGGAGACTATTGAGTTCACGAGCAGAGGCGGAGACGCACCGTCCGTCGTCACGACTCTCCGAGAAAAGGGGCTCACCCAGTCGATCGAGCTGGCGGATGCCTCCTTCGGAACCGTCCGCATGCTTGCCCTGCTCGCCGCCTTCCACGACCCGACACCACCGCCACTCACCGTCGTCGAGGAGGTCGACCACGGCCTGCACCCTTACGCCCTGGATGTCCTCGTCGACCGTATGCGCGGCAGGCCTCTGAGCGCACTCAGGTCATTGCGGCCTCCCACCCCCACTTTGGTCAACCAACTCGCTGCGGACGAGCTGATCCTGTGCGACCGAGACCCTGCAACTGGTGAGTCCGAAATCCCGGTCTACACTAGCAGCGAGCTCACAGACGCTCAGGAGGCGAGTGGGCGCCCCACTGGGGAACTATGGTATGCGGGAATCCTCGAAGGAGTACCCCGACATGGTTAGAAGCCCGTCATCCTCGTGTTCGGTGAAGGTGGCACAAACGCTCAAGGAAAACACGGTTACGATGCTGAAGCTATCGCAGCCCTTCTCCCAGCACTGAATCCGAGCATTGCTCAGACCTACGATGTAAAACCGCTCACAGACCCTCCTTCATTGACCCGAGGAGCTTCACACAGAAGCGTCCAGAACTGGATGGAAAAGTTGAGCGACATGATCGCTGTACAGGAACGTGTCCGTCCTGTTCACGCCGTCATCGTTCATCAGGATACCGACCAAGAGGACGCATATCCTGAAGGGCGCACCCAATTACTTGAGCACCTTAAGCAACTGAAAATACCAGTAGGCAGAAAAAGGGACAGCAAGAAGGGTCAGAGAAACAAAAGCAAGTCACTGTCTCATAACCATCGAGAGGTACTCGCCGTTACGCCCGTAAGGATGACTGAGGCCTGGTGGCTGCTGTTCCCTGAAGCGGTAAAGACGTTGGCGCCGGGCGCATGGCGGGATCTCAAGTTTGCTCAGAAACCTGTGGAAAGTCATCAGGACCCCGCCGGCTACCTGACGAGTCTCACCGACCGTCACACCAAAGGAAAAACGCAAGTACAGCAAGTCCGATTCCCCAAAGATCGCGCGAAAACTCGCTGACCGAATCAAGGAAAAACAGGAACCCGTTAAAACCGGTCAACCCCGCCAGCGCCTCCTGGAAACCAGTTCGTCGACGACGTCCGATCCATATAGCGCACTCCCGCACTGCACGAGGGCAGGGATGTGCTGGCAAGGGTTGTGCGTAGTGAACGAGAACTCCACCTACGTGGGGTTCACTCGACTCCCGGCCAGAGGACACCGGCCCCTGGGCGGTGCCCCGCCCAGGCGAGCTGACCGCCCTCGACGGCCCCCTGTCCCTTTACGGGCCGCCAGGGCGGCGGGGCGAGGGCGGCCTCGTAGGGCGGCGACGTCGACGTCGGCGTTGAGGCTGATGACGATGCGCATCCGGGAGTCGGGGTGGGCCGCCAGCCAGCGACCGATCGTCTCCAGGGTCACCAGGGCGGCCTGCCGCTTGGGTAGCCGAAGACGCCCGTGGACAGCGAGCACAGGCCGACACTGCCCAGCCCCGCGGCGTGCGCGACGTTGAGGACGCTCGTGTAGCACGAGGACAGCAGGCGCCGATCCTTCAGGGTCGGCCTGCGGCCGTCCTCGATGACGGGCCCCACCGAGTGGATGACGTGCTGGGCCGGCAGGTGGTAGCCGCCAGTGAAGACGGCCCGGCCAGCGGGCTCCCCGCCCTGACGGCGGGTGGGGTCGAAGGTCTCCGCCCACGTCATGTAGCGGGCGCACTCGGCACGCAGGGGCCGGACCGGCGACGGCGTGGATGATGTTGTCGATGCAGCGGTGCCCTGGGGCGAAGCAGCCGAGCATCCCGGAGTTGGCGGCGTTGAGGACGGCGCCGGCGCGCAGCCGGGTGAGGTCGCCGCGCCAGAAGGCGACGTTGCGGCCCAGCAGGCCGGGCACGTGGTCGGTGATGGCCAGGGGCGGGATCTCGGTGGCGTCGATCATGCCGCGCTCGGCGGCCTCTGCCTCCAGAAGGGTGTCGAGGTCGGCGGCGATGTCCTCGGGAAGGGGCGCCGGGGGCCGGGCGGTGAGGAGGAAGTCGAGCATGGTGCGCAGCTCGTCGGGGTCGGTGGGGACCGTCGAGTCGATCCAGTCCGTGGCACCCTCGGGGTCGGAGCGGATGAAGGCGTAGACCAGGTGGCGCACCAGCGCGTCGCGGCCCGAGGCGCCGACGGGGACCGCCCATCGGGCTCTGACAGCGTGACTGACGTGGGACTCCAACTTCACGCGGGCCATCATAGGATATCAAAACGTAATGTTCTGCCCTTGACTGGGCGAGCCGGGTAACAGACGACGACGTCGCCCGGAAACGTTGGGTTCCCGGGCGACGTCAGAGGGCCGGAGGGACCGGAGGATGGCCCCACGGCCCCTCGGTGCACGGCGGATCAGGCCTGAGTGCCGGCGGCCTCCTCCTCGGCGATCTTGGCCTTGAGCTCGTCCATGTCGAGCTCGCGCACCTGCGTGATGAGAGAGTCGAGCGCGGGGGCGGGCAGGGCGCCGGCCTCGCGGTAGACCAGCACATTGTCACGGAAGACCATGAGCGTGGGGATCGAGGAGATTCCCAGGGCTCCGGCGAGGTCCCGCTCGGCCTCGGTGTCCACCTTGGCGAAGGTGATGTCGGGGTTGGCCTCGGAGGCCTTCTCGTAGATGGGGGCCGAAGCGCATGCACGGACCGCACCAGGAGGCCCAGAAGTCGACGAAGGTGATGCCCTCGCCGTGGATGGTGTCCTTGAACTCGGGGCCGGTGATGTTCTTGGTGGCCATGAGCATTCCTTTCAAGACTGCGGAGACATATCGGTTCCACTGCGGCCAACACGGCCGGGGCCCAACCTATTCCTGGGGCCGTCCGTCCTCTTGACGGGGCCGCCCTGGCCTGCATCCAACACCGCTCGACCTCCCGCCGCCTGCAGCCGGGGGACATCCTGCGCGTCCAGGGACAGGATTCCGGTCCCCGACGGCGTCGAACGCCCCCGGGCGCACAGAAACGTCCCCGACGAGGTCACCTCCTGTGAACGCGAGTCGGCAGCACCCAACCTGACGACTCCGATAAATTGGACGCCGTGGAGCCATCTGAGGACAGTCCTTTTCTGGACAGGCTCGCGGCCGCCCGCCTCACCGCACGCGAGTTCGACGTCGCCCGTTTCTATGAGGACAACCTGCCCGGCGCCGCTCTGGTCAACCTCGAGGAGGTCTGCTGCGCCGTAGGGGTCTCCTCGGCGACGGTGGGCCGGTTCGCACGCAAGCTCGGATATCCAGACTTCCGCGCCATGAGTCGCAGCCTGCGCACCGGCGTGCGCGAAGAGCTGTCTTTACCGGTTGAGCGCCTTAGGCGGATGCACGATGACGCTGCACCGTCGCCCCAGTCCGTCCTTGAGCAGCGCGTCGGCTCGGCTCAGGAGGTGCTCTCCGGATGCTCCTCCGCAATCGATACGGAGGCCTTCACCCGCGTCTGCGAGCTGGTCGGCGACACCGACCGCCCCCTCTACCTGGGCGCCGTCGCCACGGGACGACCCCTCATGCAGTACTTCGGCCTCCTGCTCTCCTACCTCAGAGGCGGTGTCACCATCCTGGACGGCACCGACCACTGGGCGCACGCCCTGGCAGGACTGGAGGCCGACGCCGTCGTCCTCACTGCGACTTTCGACCGCCACCCGGCACCAGTCGAAGCCCTGCTGCGCCTGGCAGGCCGACGCGGCGCAACCTCGATCCTCCTGACCAATCGGCGCACCGGGCCGCTCGTGCCCCTGGCGGACATCCTTCTGACGACGCCGCTAGTCACCCAGGAGGCGATGTTCCGGACACGGGTGGCCACACTCGTCGTTCTCGAGGCGATTCTGGACGCGGTGGCAGCCGAGCACCCTGAGCACCTCCGCGCCGAGAGGGTCGAGGAGACCTTCATCCTCATGCGCGGTTACCTGTAGTGGCTCCGCCAACCGCCGAACTCCGCCTCGGCCGACGCACCAACGCACCAACGCACCAGCACCGATGGACATATCGGAAGAACGAGCGTTAGTTTACTTCCACAGTCCAACAACATCGTCACTAAACTGACGATCGGCTCCGCTCACTTTGGAGGAGACCACATGTCGGCCAAACCAACCATCGTCACCAATCCCTTGACCAACCGTGGCACCGCTTTCACCGAGGAGGAGCGGCGTCGGCTCGGACTCATCGGCCGTTTCCCCTCCGCCGTCGAGACCCTTGACCAGCAGGCGACTCGGGCCTACGCACAGCTGACCGCCCAGCCCACGAACCTGGAAAAGTACGTCTTCCTCGACCAGCTCCACAACCGCAACGAGATCCTCTACTACCGGGTGCTCGCCGACCATCTCTCCGAGCTGCTGCCGATCGTCTACGACCCCACGGTCGGCGAGGCCATCAAAAAGTGGAGCCGCGACTACCGGCGGTCGCGCGCCGTCTACCTGTCCGTGGACCGCATCGAGGACGTGCGACCCTCTCTGGAGGGTCTGGGTCTGGGGCCCGATGATGTCGACCTGCTCGTTGTCTCCGATGCCGAGGAGATCCTCGGGATCGGGGACTGGGGCGTCAACGGCACCGACATCTCCGTGGGCAAGCTCGCCGTCTACACGGCGGCCGCCGGCATCCACCCCGAGCGGGCAATCGCCGTCAACCTGGACTGCGGCACGGATAACGAGGCCCTCCTCAATGACCCCGCCTATCTGGGCAACCGTCACGCGCGCGTGCGCGGCGAGCGCTTCGACGCACTCATCGACGAGTACCTGTCCGTCGCGGCCGAGCTCTTCCCCGCGCGCTGCTCCACTTCGAGGACTTCGGCCCGTCCAACGCGCGCCGAATCCTGCTGGCCAACCGGGAGAAGTACCGCATCTTCAACGACGACATGCAGGGCACCGGTGCGATCGTCATCGCCGCGGTGGTCTCCGGCATGAAGGTCACCGGCCAGAGCTTCGCCGACCAGCGCCTGGTCGTCTACGGCGCTGGTACCGCGGGCACCGGCATGGCCGACCAGATCCACGCCGGCATGGTCCGCGACGGGCTCAGCCCCGACGAGGCGCGCTCCCGCATCTGGCTCATCGACCGGGCGGGCCTCATCACCGACGACATGGAGGGCCTGCCCGACTACCAGCAGACCTACGCGCGACCGGCCTCCGAGGTGGCGGACTGGACCCGCGAGCACGGCAGGATCGGCCTGCTTGAGACGGTGCGTCGGGTTCACCCCACGATCCTCATCGGAACCTCCACGGACCACGGGGCCTTCACCCGTGAGGTTATCGAGGAGATGAGTAGCGGCGTCGAGCGCCCCATCGTTCTGCCGCTGTCCAACCCCACCGAGCGGATCGAGGCCATGCCCGCCGACGTCATCACCTGGTCCGGCGGCAAGGCGCTGGTCGCCACCGGCATTCCGGTGGAGCCTTCGAGTACGAGGGGACCACGTTCACGATCGGCCAGGGCAACAACGCCCTGCTCTACCCGGGCCTGGGGCTGGGGGTCATCGTCTCCGGCGCGAGCCGGGTGACCGACGGCATGCTACTCGCCGCCGCGCAGGCCGTCGCGAGCCAGGTCGATCCCACCAACCCGGGTGCGTCCCTCCTGCCTCCGGTGGAGAACCTGCGCGCATCCTCGGCGACGGTCGCCGTCGCGGTCGCCCGCCAGGCCGAGGCCGACGGCGTCGCCACCGCGAGTCACGACAACCTCATCCAGGCGGTTCAGGACGCCATGTGGCAGCCGGTCTACCCCGAGGTCGAGGCCTGAGCCGCCGGCTCACGGGAGCAGAAGGACGGCGCGCGGCCGGGCTCACCGCCCGGACCGCCACTCTGCTCCTGGACTCAGGCCAGTCCACCCACGCCGCGGTAGCCACCGTTGAACGGCTCAACGAGCTGCTAGGCACCCGTTTCACGTTGCTGCCTACCTGGTCACAGGGTCACGCTCGCCGACGCCGATGGGGCCGTAGCCGCGGTCCAAGCCATTCGCCCTGTAGGGGTGCACATGGGACGCGCGACTCTCATCCAGCGCCGTCTGAGTGCCATCGGTTCACTGAGCCTCGACGAGCTGGAGGACCTGCTGGAGAAGGCGGAGGCCCAGCCCTCCAGCCCTACCTGGATGTTCGCCCTGGCGGCGGGCCTCGGCGCGAGTCTGCTGGCCCTTATCTTCGGGGCCCACCACCTGCCGTCAGTCACCCTCGCCTTCGCCGCGGCGGGAGCAGGCGGCCTCGCGCGGCGCGCATTGGCAGAGCGCACGACGGCAGTCACCCAGACCTTTGCCGCCGCTCTTATCGGCGGCCTGGTCGGCGCACTCGCCGTCCACCTCGGCTGGACCGGCACGGCTCGGCTCGTGGCCGTGTGCCCGGGGATGGTGCTCGTGCCCGGCCCCCAGGTCCTCAACGGTGCCATCGAGATCGCCGAGCGCCGCCACGACATGGGCCTGGCACGACTGGCGGACGCCGCGCTGACGATCTTGGCCATTAGTGCGGGCATCATCGGAGGCCTGCTCATCGGCGGCACTGGCCTGCCGCTAACCGCGACGACCGACGCGATCCCACTGTGGCTCGACGTCCTAGCCGCCGCCGTCCTCGCCATGTGCTATCCGGTGTACTTCTCCATGCCGATTAGGACCTTCGGCTGGGCGTTCCTGGCCGGCGGGCTCGCGCACGCGGCGCACTGGGTCGCACTGACGCGGTGGCAATGGAACGCGCCCGCCTCCTTCTACTGGCCTGCCTGGTGGCAGGCGGCCTGCTCACGCCGGTGTGCCACTCACGGCACATTCCTTTCGCGGGAGCGGGCTTCGCCGCGGTCGTGGCCCTTGTGCCCGGCGTGTACCTGTTCCGCGCTGCCGCAGGGACACTGAGCCTGGTGGGAGAGGCGCACGCGGAGGCGGCACTGGAGGCGACAGCGAGTGATCTGGCCACGGCCGTCATCATTGTGCTGGCGATGGCAGTCGGGTTGGTGGTGCCCCCACCGGATATGGATCCGCCTCGCGCACTAGGGGCGTTCCGCGCGTCGGGGGTAGCGCGACCTCCCTAGCCAGGGACATTCCACGCGGCCGGATGCGCGCTGCTCCGGAGGGGACACCCTGCGCGTCCGGGGACAGGATCCCTGGTCCCCGACGGCGTCGAACGCCCCCTGGTGGGGTCAGGTGGTGTTTGCACCGTTGATGATGTCGTTGAGTTTCTCAGTTGGGGTCTGTCCGTTCAAGACGATGCGGGGTCGGCGGTTGAGGCGGTCCTGGATGGCTTGGACCTGGGTGTCGGTGACATCGGTGAAGCTGGTGCCTTTGGGGAGGTACTCGCGGATCAGGCGGTTGGTGTTCTCGTTGGTGGGGGCGCTGCCAGGGGCTGTGGGGGTCGGCGAAGTAGACCGGGATGTCGGTGGCGGCGGTGAAGTCGGCGTGCCGGGCCATCTCGCTTCCCTGGTCCCAGGTGATCGAGGCCCTTACGGCTCGGGGCAGGTCAGCGACCATGGTCTGCAAGGCGGTGGTGACGGTCTGGGAGTCGTGGCCGGCGCCCAGGCGGTGTATGAGCACGAAGCGGCTGGTGCGCTCCACCAGGGTGATCAGGGCGCTGCGCCCGCCGGCGCCGATGACCAGGTCGCCCTCCCAGTGACCCGGCACGGCCCGGTCGGCGGCCTGGGGCGGGCGCACACTGATCTGGGCCCCCTCGATCCAGGGACGCCTGGATCTGCGGGGCAGGCCGGCCAGCGGTGAGCGGGGCAGGCGCCGGGTGCGTCCCTGAGCGCAGGGCCTTGTCCACCCGCAGCTGCTGGCGCAGGCTCCCGGCGCCCTGGACGTAGAGGGCCTGGTAGATCTGTTCATGGGATATGCGCATGGACTCATTGTCGGGGTGGGCCCAGCGCAGGCGCGCGCTGATCTGGCGGGGGCTGGCCCCGTCCTCGAGCAGGGCCACCACCTCGGCACGCAGGACGGGATCGGCGTCGAGCCTCCTGGTCTTGGGGCGGGCCAGGCGCTCCTGGGCCGCCGCCGAGGCCCCTGGGGCCCGGTAGACCCCGTCAGGGTCGGTGTTGCGGGCGATCTCCCGCCAGACGGTCTGACGGCACCGTCCCCAGGGAGCGGGCGATGGCCCGCGGCCGACTCCCCGCGGGCCCGACCCTGAGCGATCAGGACCCGCTCGGCGTCGCTGACGCGCTGCCCGCGCCCGACCCGCCCCGAGCAGGCGCTCGCCGACCAGTCCCTCACGCCCCCGCCGCCCCGACGAGCGTCTTGATGAGCGTCCTGATGCTGTTGCTGCGTCCTCCACGGCCTGATCGTGCCAGTACCGCCTGGCGGTGTCCCGGGCTCACCCCGGCCTCGGCTCCCGCCCGGGTCAGGGTCTGCCCGGCCAGGACGGCCTGGACGACCTTGGCGCGTCTGGCCTGGTCAGCCTCGAGCGTGCCGCCCTGGAGCCGCGCACCAGCTCCACCCCGCCGCCTGGCACCACCGGCTCACCGTCCCACGCCGGTACCCCAGAACCCGCCCCACCGCCGAAGCCGACTCACCAGCCACCACACGCGCCACCGCATCACGACGCACATCCTGACCAACCCCAGTCCCAGACACAAAACACCCTCCCACGAGCGGTGCATCCACCACCAGACCCCACCCCCGGCCGCACAGAAATGTCCCCGACGGCGTCGAACGCCCCACCCGCAGCAAACGGCCCCACAGCCACAGTCGCCGACAGCCACCCACGCATGGCGGTTTCCAGACACCCACCCACCTACGATGTTTGACAAGCCCCCAATATATGCAATCTACTCCCTTGGGATGTCATACAATCGCCATTAGACTGACATCATGGACGTGAGCATGTTCGTCGACGACACCATGGGGGAGCTGGTCGACATCACCGGCTCCGACCCGGTGACCGGCAGCTGGCGGCGCAAGGCCTTCATCCCCACGCCACTCAGCTCCGACGAGCCACCCCTCAGCGGAGGCACCTACCGGATGGTGGCAGCAGCCGGCCGTGCACTGGCCGCCCTCGACGCCACAGCCCAACAGCTGCCGAACCCCTACCTGCTGCGAACCCCCTCCCTACGGCGCGAGGCTCAGTCGACGTCGGCCTTGGAGGGACATACGCCCCCTGCGCGAGGTGCTCACCGCCGACGATGACGCCCCCACGACCGCCGAGATGACGGAGATCCTCAACTACGTCCGCATGGCCAACAGCGGTTTCCTGTGGGCGCAGGAGAGGCGCCCCATCACCCTGTCACTCATCGAGGACCTTCAAGGCGAGCTCATGCGGGGCACTCCTCTTGAGTCCGCTTCAGGTCGCCTGCGCGACACCCAGGTCATGATCGGCCGCCGCCCCGGTACGCACAGCATGGCCCCGGTCCACGCGTCCCGGTTCATCCCTGTACCGCCTGGGGACCGCCTTCGCGCCGGCGTGCGAGCCCTCGTCGACTGGCTGCATCAGGACCACGACGGGAGACATCGACCCGATCATCGCCGCGGGCATGGCCCACTACCAGTTCGAGGCCCTTCACCCCTTCCGGGACGGCAACGGGCGCCTGGGGCGGTTCCTCATCGTGCTCACCCTCCTGAGCTCGGGCGTTCTCAGCGAACCCACGCTGACGGTCTCGCCGTGGTTCGAGGAGCGTCGAGCCGAGTACTACGACGCGCTACTGCGAGTCAGCACCCACGGTGACTGGGACACCTTCCTGGCCTTCTTCTCCCAGGGACTGGCTGCGGCGGCCACCAGCACGCGCCACCAGATGCTCGCGCTGGCCGCTGCCCACCAGAGCCTCAAGGAGACGGTGCGCGCCTCCAGCCTGCGGTCCGCTCACGCCCTTGACCTCGTCGACTTCGCGGTCGCGAATCCGAGCTTCACGGTGCGCAAGGTCGAGGCAGCCCTCGGCGTCTCGTACGGGAGAGCCAACAGCCTGGTCGCCCAGCTGACCGACATCGGGGTGTTCGACGTCGTCGAGACCGGCTCGCAAACTCGCCGCTTCGCCGCCCCTGCCGTCCTGAAGGTCCTGCTCGCCTGAGCCCGCCCGCCCCGCCTTCCAAGACGGCCGGGGACGTCCTGCGCTTCCGGGGACAGGATTCCTGTTTCCCGACGCACGGACCACCCCCGGCCGAACAGAAACGTCCCCGACGGCGTCGAACGCCCCTGTACGGGGTGAACGGTCCCCATGGGCGGGAGGCGCCCGCCGCCCCCAGACTTGACCCGCCAGAAGCAACCGACCCTGCCATCAGTTTTTCAGGAGGGCACCCCATGGCGATCTACATCCGCACCCGCCCCACCACGAAGACCAAGGTGCTCGGGTGCCTGTGCGCCCTGGCCGCCGCCGGCATCGCGCTCCTCTACCCGACCGCCCTACTCCTGGACCCCTCCATCCCGAACCCTCTGGGCGAACCCATCGTTAACGATGCCGGGAATCTGGAAGAGCAGTCCCTATCCATTCTGATCGGCGTCATGACCATCTACAGTTTCATGCTGATCGCCATGATCTTCGGTGCGCTCTCCGGCTTCAAGGGCACGGACCGTTGGCTGCCCAAGGACGCGACGATGACCCATCGCGATATCGCATCGGCACGGTTCCTTCACATCTCCCAGAGTCCCGCCAGGCGCGCCGTAGGCATGCTGTGGACGGTGCTTGCAGTCATACTGATCGAGGTCAACCCAGTTATCACAACAGGCATCCCACACCTCCTGATATACAACGAATCGGCCCCAGAGCTGGAGCAGGCCGCCGTGATGGGGCATGGCCTTCCTTGTCATCGGGCTGATCGCGGCACTGGTATGGGCCGCCTCGCGTCGGGAGACGATCGCAGTGTGTATGACGCCGCAGGGCATGGCAGCCGTCAAACCATTTCCTCTCGCCCTCCCCCTGCCCTCCGGCCGCAACAACCTCAGCATCCAGGAGGTTCCCGCGCGCTGGGGTCGTGTGAAGGTACAGGCCGCCTACGCCCCACCGACCGGAGGTACCGAGCCAGGCAGGCCAGTTCTCCTCTCGCAGCTCAGTCTGACGGCGAGGCCCTCACGGCTCGACGACGCCCGCGCACAGGTCGAGGCCCGACTCGACGAGGTCTGGCGGGCCGCCCAGCTGGTGCGCACCCCACCCGAGCCGGAGGGGGCAGCCACCGCCCCGACGTCGGCCGAGAAGAAATGTCCCCATCGGTGAACGCAACACGGCCCTGTCCCAAGCGCCGTCTACCATCGGAGCATGCCGACTGACATCGGCCCGGGCACTCGGCTGCGGGCGTGGGAGCGGGCCACCGAGTGGCCGTTGACCGGCGCCGCCGCCGTCATCCTGGGCGTCTACGCCTGGGCGGTGCTCACCAACGCGCAGGGCGGGGCCAAGGACACGGCCGAGCTCGTGATCAACATCGTATGGGCACTGTTCGGGGTCGACTATCTTGTCCGCCTGGCACTGGCGCCGAGCCGGGGCCACTGGTTCCTCCACCACCTACCCGACCTGGCGATCATCGCTCTGCCGTTCCTGCGGCCGCTGCGGCTCCTGCGCCTGGTAACACTCGTGAGCGTCATACAGCGCAGCGCCGGCACCGCGTTGCGCGGGCGCATCACCCTATACACGGTCGGCAGCGCCGCCCTGCTCATCTTCACCTCGGCACTGGCCTCACTGGATGCGGAGCGTCATGAGCCAGGCTCCTCGATCCGGACCTTCGGCCAGGCCCTGTGGTGGGCACTGACAACGTTCACCACCGTCGGCTACGGCGACTCCGTCCCCGTCTCCACACAGGGGCGTTTCATCGCGGTGCTGCTCATGATCGGCGGGGTGGCGCTCGCCGGCGTCGTCACGGCAACCCTGGCCTCATGGATCGTCTCACTGGTCGAGGAGGAGAACGCAGAGCAGGAGGCCGCCACGCAGGCGCAGGTGGCAGCCCTGCAGCAGCAGGTCAGCGAGCTGAGCGAGCGCATCGACCGCCTTCTGGAGGAACGCGGCTTGGGACGCTGACGGTGGGCCTCCCCCGGTCCGACGTCGGCCCCACTGACCGCGCAGACACCGAGCCGGGCATCTCTCGCGGAGGACAACAGAATTTCTGTCCGGCTACGCGAAAGATGCCCGACTCGGCGCGGAGGGCTACGCCGCACACAGATTCGCAAGCTCAGTCATTCATCGTCGGCACGCAGAAGCGGACCATAGTCGCGCCCGCCGTAGTAGACGCCGATGATCTCAATCATCTCATCGGTGATGGCGAAAGCGATGACAGCACGTCGGCGAAACCCGATGGTGCGCAGACCGGGGCGGATGTCGTCGCGAGCGCGACCAACCATTGGGAAGTCGGCCAACGCATCGCACCGGTCCATCAGCGCGGTCACGTAGGCCTCGGCGCGATCAGGGAAGCCCGACTCGTGTGCGATCCAGTCGTAGAGATCGGTCAGATGACGCTGCGCCTGCGGAGAGTATCCCACACGCCGGGTCACAGATCGCCCTCACGCCTCGGAGGTCCGGCGGGAGTGATGGGCCGCGATGTGGGCACGCACCTGCGAGGCATTCAGGGCCAACGAGGGATCAGCCCTCAGCTCGTCATACGCCGGCGCCACATCGCCGCGCAGCCAGGCATCAACGGCCTCCTCACGGGCGAACAGCTCCCGGAGCCCATCAGTGACTGCCTCACTGCGGTCGGTGTAAGCACCCGAGGCGACGCGCTGCTCCAACTCGTCCGCCAGATGAGTTGGCAGAGTGACACTCACTTGTCTGCTCACAGGACACCTCCTCTCCTCTGATGGACGAGACTCTACACCGGGCTCCTGGGAAGATCGGCGGCCGCACTGACCGCGCAAACACCGAGCCGGGCTTTTTCGCGGGGACAACAGAATTTCTGTCCGGCTACGCGAAAGATGCCCGACTCGGCGGAAGAGGAAAAGAGCAGTCTCAGCCCCGAGCGGCCTGGATCTCGGCGGCCACCAGCTCGGCGAGCTCGACGGCGTTGAGGGCCGCGCCCTTGCGCAGGTTGTCCCCCACGGCGAAGAACTGCAGGCCGTGGCCCGGAGCGAAGGCCTGGTCGGCACGCAGGCGCCCCACGAAGGTGCCGTCGCGGCCGGCGCCCTTGAGGGGCTGGGCACGTCCTGGTAGGTGACGCCGGGCGCCGTCTCCAGCAGCTCGCGGGCGCGCTCGGCGCTGATCTCGCGCTCGAACTCGGCGTTGATGCTGAGCCCGTGACCGGAGAACACCGGGATGCGCACGCAGGTGCCGGAGACCAGCAGGTCCGGGATCCCCAGGATCTTGCGGGACTCGTTGCGCAGCTTCTGCTCCTCGTCGGTCTCACCGGAGCCGTCACCGGCGTCGTTCCCGGCCCAGGCCACAGCGTTGAAGGCGATGGTGTCGACGTAGACCTCCGGCGCGGGGAACTCGACGGCCCGCCCGTCCAGGGCCAGGCCCTCCATGTCCTCGTTCACGACGGAGCGCACCTGCCCGGCCAGCTCGGCCACCCCGGCCCGCCCCGAGCCGGAGACGGCCTGGTAGGTGGAGACGATGAGGCGGATGAGCCCGGCCTCCTCGTGCAGCACCTTGAGGGCCGGGCATGGCCGCCATGGTGGTGCAGTTGGGGTTGGCGATGATGCCCTTGGGGCGCTCGCGCAGCGCGTGCGGGTTGACCTCGCTGACCACGAGCGGCACCTCGGGGGTCCTTGCGCCAGGCCGAGGAGTTGTCGACGACGACGGCCCCGGCTGCTGCGAAGCGGGGGCGTGCTCGCGCGAGGCCGCTCCCCCGGCGGAGAAGATGGCGACGTCGATGCCGGCCAGGTCCGCGGTGGCGACGTCCTCGACCTCGACCTGGGCGCCGCGGAAGTCCACGACGGTCCCGGCGCTGCGGGCAGAGGAGAAGAAGCGCACCGAGCGGGCGGGGAAGTCGCGCTCGGCCAGCATGGCGCGCATGACGCGGCCGACCTGGCCGGTGGCCCCCACGACGGCGACGCAGACGCCGTCGGCCACTCCGGTGTAGGTGTTCACGGGATTGCTCATCGTCCGGTCCCTCCGTAGACGACCGCCTCGGCGGCCTGGGCGTCGAGGCCGAAGGCGGAGTGGACGGCGCGCACGGCCTCGTCGAGTACGGCGTCGTCGACCACCACCGAGATGCGGATCTCGGAGGTGGAGATCATGTGGATGTTGACCCCGGCCTCGCTCAGCGAGCCGAACAGGCGCGCCGAGACCCCCGGGTTGGAGCGCATGCCGGCCCCCACCAGGGACAGGATGCCGATGTCGGGGTTGAAGTGAAGGCTTCGAAGCCCAGCTCTCGCGGGCGGCCTCGAGGGCCTCGCGGGCGGTGGCGGAGTCGCCGTCGGGGCAGGTGAAGGAGATGTTGGTCAGGCCGGTCCCCTCGGCGGAGACATCCTGGACGATCATGTCGATGTTGGCGTCGGTGCCGGCCACGATGGCGAAGATGCGGGCGGCGGCGCCGGGGACGTCGGGCACGCCCACGAGCGTGATCTTGTCCTGGCTGCGGTCGTGGGCGATTCCGGAGATGACGGGGGCTTCCACGTGGTCCTCCTTGGCGTTCGGGCGGGGGCGGGCCTGGGCCCGTGCGGCGATGGCATTGCGGTGCGCGGTGTCGACGACGGAGGCCGAGGGCCCGTCGTCGAGCCCGGCGGGGTCTGAGGACGAGGCCGGGGCGGCTCCCGCGGACTCGTCGGCGGCCTCCGGGCTCGCGGCACTGGGGGCGCTGGGCGCACTGTCGGTGTCGGCGGCGACGACGTCGTCGAGCTGGGCGGCCACGACCGAGGGCACGAAGGCGCCTTCGCGGCGACCGTCGTAGATCCAGGTCCCGGTCTTGTCGGAGAAGGAGGAGCGCACGTGCAGCGGCACCCCGAAGCGGCGGGCGTACTCCACGGCGCGCAGGTGGAGGATCTTGGCGCCGTGGGCGGCCAGCTCCAGGGTCTCCTCGCTGGAGAGGGACTCGATGCGCTTGGCGGTCGGGACGATGCGGGGGTCGGCGGTGAACAGGCCGTCGACGTCGGTGTAGATCTCGCAGACGTCGGCGTTGAGGGCGGCGGCCAGGGCGACGGCGGTGGTGTCGGAGCCGCCACGCCCCAGGGTGGTGGTGTCCTCGACCTCGTTGATGCCCTGGAAGCCGGCGACGATGGCGACCGCACCGGTCTGGATGGAGCGGGCCACGCGCTCGGGCAGCACCCCGACGATGGAGGCCTTGCCGTACTTGGAGTCGGTGAGGACACCGGCCTGGGCACCGGTGTAGGCCTGTGCCGGCACGCCGAGCTCGGTGACGGCCATGGCGAGCAGGGCCATGGAGATGCGCTCCCCGGCGGACAGCAGGATGTCCATCTCGCGGGCGGGGGCGTCAGTGGTCAGGGCGGCGGCCTGGTCGAGGAGCTCGTCGGTTGTGTCCCCCATCGCGGAGACGACGACAACAACCGTATTGCCGGCCTCGCGGGTGGCGACGATGCGCCGTGCGACGCGCCGCATCGCGTCGACGTCGCTGACGGACGAGCCGCCGTACTTCTGGACGACCAGTGCCATGGGGCGCTCCTCGGGTCCTGGAATCAGTGCGTGTCTAGCATCAGGTGCTCCGCGCCGATGCGGGCGTCCCGGCAGGGGCTTCCGGGGGTGGAGCCGTCGCCGTGCGGCGCCCACGACGACGTGGCTGGGGCAAGCATACGGTGCGCCGTGTTGCCGGCACATCACGCGGCTCGGAGCTCGCGACCCACAGCTGGCGCCCCACAGCTCGCGGCCGCTCAGCGCGAGCGGCCCACACTTCGACCGAATCTTCAGAGATGACCCGGAGCCGCGTCGTCTATGAAGATTCTGTCGAAGTGTGGCGGGCCAGAGCCACCCCACTCACACCCACTCTTAAGTACTCTAAAAATGTTAGAGTAGACCCATGGGCCACGACGACATCGATGCGCTACTCAGCCTCCCCATCAACGAACGCGGTGAGCGACTGGCTCAGACGCAGGAGAATCAGTGGTTCGAACGCAAATCCATCCGTATTGACCAGAAGAGCTTCGCCAAGGCCATCATCGGAATGGCGAACGCGGAAGGAGGAACCGTCGTCGTCGGCTTGAGCGAGAAGCGAGTCGAAGGGACCGACTCCGCCCCTCTCAAACCAACAGGCTTCGCCAGGTACCGATGACCATGGTGGCTCCACCACTGCGCGTCCACTTCCGGGAGGTCTCGGTAATGAACGACGATGGCGCGCAAGACCACCTTCTCGTCGCCCAGGTACCTCCCAGCCGACACGCACACCGACGCAGTGACGGAACAGCCTTCCTGCGCATGGGCGACTCCACCGTGAAGCTTGACGGCCCGATGTGGGAAGAGCTCGTCTACGACCGGGAGGCCGAGACCTATGAGGCCCAGCCAGCTGGCATCACGATGGCCGACCTGAGCGGAGAGGCAATCGATCGACTACGAGCGGAGATCGGCGCACACGGAGACGACATCCACGTCTTACGCAGCCGCAGCCTCCTGACACAGGACGGCAAGCCCACCATCGCCGCACTCCTGCTCTTCGGCGCTGCTCCCGAGCAGCTTCTGCCGCAGGCACTGGTGCGCGTCCTACGATATCGAGAGGACGAGACAGGCACCGGCGCGCGCCAAACCATGGAGGCCGACGGCGATCGACGCCTCGAGGGCACCATCCCAGACGTCATCGCCAGAGCGGCCGAGCTCATCGACCAGTGGGCCCCCAAGCGCAGGGCCCTGAAGAACGAGGGACCTTCGGTCCCACAGAAATCATCCCCCGGGACGCCTGGCTAGAGGCCGTGGTGAACGCCGTTGTCCACCGCTCTTACTCGATGGCTGGGGACCACATACGCGTGTCAATCTTCCCGCACCGCATCGAGGTTTCCAGCCCGGGTCGCTTTCCTGGGATGAGTGACCCAAGTCGCCCGCTCGAGATCGCGCGATACGCACGCAACCCGCGCATCGCGAGGGTGTGCGCGGACCTCGGGATCACGCAGGAGCTCGGCGAAGGCATTCGGCGCATGGTTGACGACATGCGCCGGGCCGGCCTCGCGGACCCTCACTATCGTCAGACCTCAACCAGCGTCATCGTGAGGCTGGATGCGACGTCGGCCATCTCGAGCGACGTCATGGAGAGACTGCCTGACCGCTCGCTCGAGGTCGTCACGCTCCTGCGAAGCGCCGGACCATTGGGCACGGGGAGATTGCGTCGGGCGTCAACGCATCTCGCCCTACGGTCCTGCGGTGGCTCAAGACGCTGCGCGACGAGGGACTGGTGGAGCGAAGAGGGCAGTCACCGCGAGACCCGCGAGCCACATGGTACGTACCCGGTACCTGACCCCTCGCCACTGCCGCCTCACTGTCCACAGCAGAGTCCTCCGGCCACCCACTCACATCTACTCTAAAAATATTGAGAGTAGCGACTTGAGCTTACAGAACGTTGGAACAACAAGGAAAAAAACTCGCCTCGAACGGCGCTACTGCCAACCTACTCGAACGCCACTCGAAGCTCTCTCAACAACCCCCGGCCAACACTTCGACCGAATCTTCATAAACGACGCGGCTCCGGGTCGTTTCTGAAGATTCGGTCGAAGTGTTGAGCGAGGCAGGCTCAGGCGCGCACCATCGCCGCCGCCCACGTCGTCCCCGGAATTTCACCCGTCGAGCCCGGCCGACGACGTAGCCTGCCTGTATGAGCATTGAAGTCTCACAGCTCACCCGTTTCTTCGGTCGGGCGCCGGCGGTGCGCCAGCTGGACATGTCGGTGCCCGGTGGCGCCGTCACCGGCCTGGTCGGCCCCAACGGCGCCGGTAAGACCACGCTGCTGCTCATGCTGGCGGGCCTTCTGGCCCCGGACTCCGGGACGATCCGGGTAGCGGGCCTGGACCCGGTCACCCAGTCGCGTGAGGTTCACCGCGCTGTGGGCTGGATGCCCGACGCCTTCGGCACCTGGGACTCCCTGACCTGCACCGAGATCCTCCTGACCTTCGCCGCCGCCCAGGGGCATGGACGCCGACACCGCCCGCCTCCGAGCCCTGGAGATGCTCTCCCTCGTCCACCTCGATGAGATGCGCGCACGTCCCGGGTCCTCTCCCGCGGCCAGAAGCAGCGCCTGGGCCTGGCCCGCGCCCCTCATCCACGCCCCCTAGGTCCTGCTCCTGGACGAGCCGGCCGCCGGCATGGACCCGCGTTCGCGCGCCGACCTGCGTGTCCTGCTGCGCGACCTGGCCTCGGGCGGCACCACGATCCTGCTCTCCAGCCACATCCTGTCGGAGATGGAGGAGATGGTCGACGGCGTCGTCTTCATGTCTCACGGGACCGCCGTCGCCTCGCCGTCGGGGTGGGCTCCGGCACCCGACCAGGCGGGTTCCGGCGCCGCAACCCCGGTCGCGGTACGGCGGACCTGGCGGATGCGGGCACTGGACGCCGGGCGCCTGCGCGAGTGGGCGCGCTCACGCAGCTGCCCGTCACGGCTGAGGAGGACGGCGCCGTGCGCGTCCCGGTCGCCGATGACACGGCAGCGGCCCATCTGCTGCGGGAGGCCGTCGAGGCCGGGGTGGAGGTCGTCTCCTTCGCCCCGCTGTCCGGAACCCTGGAGGAGACCTACCTGGCCCTGGAAGGAGAACGCCGATGACCTGGACCGGTGTGCGCACCATCATGGTGCTCGAGCTGCGTCAACGGGTGAGGGCCACGCGCTGGCGCATCATGCTGGGGATCTGGCTGGCGGTCCTCGTCCTGCTGTGCGGAGGGCTGGTGATCACCGTCAAGGTGCTGATGCCCGACAGCTCCAGCACGGAGTACCTCTTGTCCCTATATGACCTGGTCGTCTGCTTCGTGCTGGGGATCGGGCTCATCGTCGCTCCCACGCTGTCGGCGACGTCCATCAACGGCGACCGGGCCGACGCGACCCTGGCGCTGCTGCAGGCCACGGCGCTGCGCAGCCAGGAGATCGTCGTCGGCAAGCTGCTGGCGGCCTGGGCGGCGGCGATCGCCTTCCTGGGCGTGGCCACTCCCTTCCTCATCATCTTGACGGTCGCGGGAGGCTCGCACTGGCAGGCGCTCCTCGCCCACCTGGTCATCCTCGTCTTCACACTGGGGGCGGTGTGCGCCATCGGCCTGGGCTTCTCGGGACTGACGGCGCGCCCCTCGGCCTCGGCGGTCCTGACCTACCTCGTGGTGGCCGCCCTGACCGTGGGGACTCCCCTGGCCACGGCCATCTCCGCCTCCCTGGTGACCAGCCCCCAGACGGTGGTGACCTACAGGGTGGACTACGACGGCTCATCCGACGAGAAGCTCGTGTGCAAGCCCGCGCCCGAGATCTCGACCGACGACGTCACTCGCACCGACCGGATCTGGTGGATGCTGGCCCCCAACCCCTTCGTGGCCCTGGGGGATGCGACCGCCCACGCGCCACAGCAACCGGCCTCGGCCTCCTTCGGAGACCCGGCCTCCCTCCTGTCCCTGGCCGGGCAGGGCGTCGACATCATGCGCAACCCGCGGCTCGAGCGGGTCGTCCACAACTACTGCGAGGACCGGAAGGACTCCTTCGACAGCTCCTCCAGCAGCCGTGACGACGGGGGACCCTTGGCCAAGCACCTGGTCTTCTGGCCTGCGAACATCGTGACGCTCGTGGCCCTGGGAGCCGGCGGCGTCGTGACGGCCAGCAGGCGTCTGCGCGTGCCGGCCGGCAAGCTGCCGCGCGGTGTGCGTCTGGCCTGACCCTCCCATCGAGCCGGGCAGGGTTTCGCGTAGCCCCTAGCGTTTTTCCGTCGGGGTGGGCGAAGAGTGCCCGGCTCGGCGCGAGGAGTGGAGGTGGCGGTCAGTCCTCGACGCGACGTCGACCCTCGAAGGCCCGCCCGAGGGTGACCTCATCGGCGTACTCCAGGTCGGCACCCACGGGCAGGCCGGAGGCGAGCCGAGAGACGGGCACGGCCATGGTGCGCAGCATGCGGGTCAGGTAGGCGGCGGTCGCCTCACCGACGACGTCGGGGTCGGTGGCCAGGATGACCTCCTCGACCTCGCCGTCTCCCAGGCGGCTGAAGAGCTCACGCACGCGCAGGTCGTCGGGGCCGACCCCGTTGATGGGGTCGATGGCGCCACCGAGCACGTGGTAGAGACCCCGGTACTCGCGGGTGCGCTCGATGGCGACGACGTCCTGGGCTCCTCGACGACGCAGATGACGCGCTGGTCGCGGCGGGGGGTCGCGGCAGATGGTGCACTGGGGGCCTCGGCGATGTTGCCGCAGGTCTCGCAGAAGCGGACCTTGGCCTTGACGGCGCGCAGGGCCTCGATGAGGCGCTCGACGGCGGCCGAGTCGGCGGCCAGGACGTGGAAGGCCATGCGCTGGGCGGACTTGGGGACCGATGCCGGGCAGCTCGCCGAACTCGTCAATGAGGTCCTGGACGGCGCCTTCGTAGACGGCGGGCATGTCAGCGTCCTTCCTGGGTCACGGTGACCTCTTCGATGACCTGGGCGCCGAGGATCCGCTTGACGACCTCGAGCCCGACGACGCCGGCGTCCTCGGCGTCGGGGTCGTCCTCGCTGGGGTGTCGTCGGCCAGGGAGTCGGTGTCGGCCTCCTGGGCGGCGGCGCGGGCGGCGGCCATGGCGGCGGCCAGTCGCGAGCCGGCGATGCCCGACGGCGCCCAGGTGGACTCGTCCTCGGGTGGTGCGCTCGAGGCGCTGGGCTCCTCGGGGGCCGGGCCCGGGCTGAAGGGGCTCGACGGCGTCCCTCCCAGGTGACGGGGGGCCAGGCCGGGTGATCCGGCGGTGGTCACCGGGGCGCCAGGGGCGACCGGCGCGCTGCCGGCCCCCGGTGCCTGCGGGGACGGGGAGGAGGGCGTCTGCTGGAGGGAGCGGGGGCCGCCGGAGTCGACGCGGCCCCGCCGGGAATCTCCGGCAGGGCGCGCAGACGGTGGACGGTGGCCAGGGGCGCCTCGTCGGGCGCCTGCACGGCGGGCGCGGAGCGGGACTGCGCGGGAGAGGCTGCGGCAGCAGGGAGCCGACGTCGGGGCCGGAGCGGGAGCGGACTGGGGGCCGGTGGGCGCGGGTGCCGTGGGCGCTCCCGAGGAGGGCAGGGGCGGCGGGCGGCGGGGACGAGGGCGCGGAGGCGGGTGCTGACTGGGTGGGCACGGTTCCACCCTCCGGGGACGGCGACCGGCCCCCAGCCGTCGTCCGGGTCGGTACCGCCCGCGACGGGGGCGGGCGCTGAGGCCGGCGCCGGGGCTGACCCGCCACCGGGGATCGCGACGGGCCCCCAGCCGTCGTCGGGATCGGTGGGGCTGGCGGGAACCGTCGATCGCCATCGGGGGTCGCGTGGGCGGCGGGCGCCGGGTGCGCGTCAGCGGGGACGGCCGGGGATGCTGGGGAGACCGCCTGGAACTCGGTGGGGGGCGACGGGATCGGCGCCGGCCCGGAGCCGGCTGCGGCGCCGGTGAGGTCGCAGTCTCCTGCGCGGCGGGGGCCGGGGAGGCGTGGGGTCCCCGCGTGGGTCGGTGGGCTGAGCGGGGCCGGTAGGCTCGTCGGCACTGATGGACCCCACCGGCGTACCCGGAGTCCTCGGCGTAGAGATCGGCGCCCCAGTCGTCCTCGGGCGGGGCTCGATGATCGGGGAGCCGTCGTCCCAGGTGGTGGAGGCGGGCCGGTGCACCTCGGGACGGGTGGCCGGCTCGACGTCGGTCGGCTGTGCTGGCCCCTGACCTGCCGCCTGGCCGTCGTGGGCAGCACTGGTGGGGTCTTGGGTGGCAAGCGCCTGGGGCGCGGGAGCGGATGAGGCGACTGGCGCACTCGCGGAGCCGTGCAGCCCCGCACGTCCGACGCTGTGGCCAGAGCTGGCAGCACTACTGCCGACGACCGGGGCCGCCACAACCTCGACCGGGACCCTGGCCACCGGTGTGCGTCCCGGCGCCGTTGGCGTCCTCCGCCCCGCCACCGGCGGCCGAGCCTGCCGAGTCGAAGGCTCTCGCTTGCGGGGCGGGTCCGCTCGGGCCTGCATCGGGGGCGCCGCCGTAGGAGCCCTGCGGCCCGCCGAGACCGGTTGTGTGGCCGACGTCGCGACCGGGAGCGCTCGCTTCTCCTGCCCCGGTGGGCGCACCGCCAGGTCCTCCAGGACCGTGCGGGCCGCCTGAGCCTCCCGGGCCTCCTGGGACCTTCCGGCCTGTCGTCACCGGCGACGATGGCGTGCACCTCGAGACGCAGGCCGAGGGCCTGGTGGAGGGCCGCGGAGAAGATGGGGCCGTGCCCGCCGTTCTCGAAAGCGCCCACGAGGCCGGGGGCGGCGAACAGCAGCGTGAAGACGCCCCCGGGAGACGGTGCCCGGTCGGGAGTTGGGACCGACGAGCGCCCAGGTGGCGCGCCGCGAGCGCTTAGCCGCCTCGAGGACCTCCTCCCAGCGGGTGCGGATCATCTCCGCGTCGGCCGCCTCGGCCCTGCCCGACCGCTGGCGGCGCCGGCGCCTCCCGGGCAGAGGGAGCCGAGGGCGTGGCAGGGGCCGTCCCCCAACCGGCGTCGGACTGGGGTGCCTGAGGGGCTGCTGGCGCGCTCGGGACGGCCGGGGCACTGGCCGCCCTCAGATCCACGTGAGGGCTGTTCGGCCGGTCGCGGGGCCGGCACCGCCGCGGCCGAGGGTGCGGCAGGGGCCGCTCCCCAAGCGACGTCGGGCTGGGATGCTTGAGGAGCCGCAGCAGGTGCTGTGCTCCCGGATCCCCCGGCGTTCTCGGGTCGCTGGCCCCCGCGTCGGCCGGCGGCGTCGGCGGAGGCCCGGCGGGCGATCTGGGCGGCCATCTCGCGTCCGGACCCGGCGGGCGCGGCACCGGCAGCGTCGCCGACCGCACCGGCACCCGCACCACCAAGGGCGGGCGAGGCCGACTGTCCGGCACTCCCAGCGGGTCCGGCGGGGCCTCCAACAGCTGCACCACCGTCGGCCCTGGCAGCCCCGCCGGCCGGGATGAGCAGGCGGGCCACGAGCAGCTCGAGCTGGAGGCGCGGGGAGGTGGCGCCGACCATGGCGGTCAGGGCCTGGGCGGTGGTGTCGGCGGCGCGGGAGAGGGCGGCGGCCCCCATGGTGCGGGCCTGAAGGTCCATGCGCTCGAGCTCATCAACCGGCATGGAGCCGAGCGCCGCACCGGCCTCGGAGCCGGCCAGGGCGATGACGAGGAGGTCACGCAGCCGGGCCAGCAGGTCCTCGACGAAGCGGCGGGGGTCGTGCCCGGAGGAGACGACCCGGTCGACCACCCGGAAGACGCCGGCGCCGTCGGATGCCGCGATGGCGTCGACGCACTGGTCGAGCATGGTGGTGTCGGTGTAGCCCAGCAGGGCGACGGCCCGCTGGTAGTCGACGCCGCCGTCGTGCGCCCCGCCGATGAGCTGGTCCATGACGGAGAGGGTGTCGCGCACGGAGCCACCGCCGGCGCGCACCACGAGGGGGAAGACGCCGGGGCCGATCTCGACGCCCTCGGCCTGGCACAGGTGGCCGAGGTAGCCCTCGAGGATGTCGGGCGGGACGAGGCGGAAGGGGTAGTGGTGGGTGCGCGAGCGGATGGTGCCGATGACCTTCTCCGGCTCGGTGGTGGCGAAGATGAACTTCACGTGCGCCGGCGGCTCCTCAACGAGCTTGAGCAGCGCGTTGAAGCCCCTGCGCGGTGACCATGTGGGCCTCGTCGAGGATGAAGATCTTGTAGCGGTCGCGGGCCGGGGCGAAGGCGGCGCGCTCGCGCAGGTCGCGGGCGTCGTCGACGCCGTTGTGGCTGGCGGCGTCGATCTCGACGACGTCGAGGCTGCCGGGGCCGCCGGTGGCCAGGTCCCGGCAGGAGGGGCAGGTGCCGCAGGGGGTGTCGGTGGGGGCCTGGGCGCAGTTGAGGCAGCGGGCCAGGATGCGCGCCGACGTCGTCTTGCCGCAGCCGCGTGGGCCGGAGAAGAGGTAGGCGTGGGTGACGCGGTCGGCCCGCAGCGCCGCCATGAGCGGAGCGGTGACGTGGTCCTGCCCGATGACCTCCTGGAAGGTGTCGGGGCGGTAGCGGCGGTACAGAGCGGTGGTCACGGCCCGAGCCTAATCGGCCGGGCCGACCCCGTGCGAGGCACCGGGCGGGTCGGCTCCTATCTGGCACGATAGGGGGAGCCGGTGCGTCGCCGACTGAGAAACGGAGGAACCATGCCCGTCACCGAGGTTCTTGTCACCCGCAATGCCACCTACTCGGCCGAGGTCCTCGCCCGGGGCGGCCTGGCGGCCAAGGGCACGCAGAAGGTCGCCGTCGTCGCGTGCATGGACTCGCGCGTGGACGTCTTCGCGGCCCTGGGGCTCGCCCCGGGCGAGGCGCACGTCATCCGCAACGCCGGCGGCCTGGTCACCGAGGACACGATCCGCTCCCTGACGATCAGCCAGCGGCTGATGGGCACTGAGGAGATCCTCGTCATCCACCACACCGGCTGCGGCATGCTCTCCTTCTCCGACGAGGAGCTGTGCCGCGCCCTGGCGGAGGAGACGGGTGCGCGGCCGACCTGGGCGCCAGGGGCCTTCACCGACCTGGCCGCCAGCGTGCGCCAGTCGATCGCCCGCATCAAGGCCTCGCCGTTCATCCCCCGCACCGATGCCGTGCGCGGCTTCGTCCTGGACCTGGCCACCGGCCGCCTGGTGGAGGTCGACGCCGTCGAGGCCTGATCCCCTCAGGCAACCGGGGCACATCAGACCGGCCTCCACCCGGGTACATGAGGACCCCTCGCGCACCCGCCAGAGCCCGCTTACCCTTGCTACCTTCCGGTCCTGGGGGATTCGCTGGATGACGCCGCACGAGGGGCCGAGCGAGAGACTACCCGATCCGGCCCCCGGTTGCGAACCGTCCCAACCAGCCCCGCGTGACAGATCCCACCGCCCCGGGCTGGCCCCGGGGATGGGCGGTCCGATATATTCCTTTCTCGTTGCACGCGGTGTCGCCGCGTGGAGCGCCTGGAGGATTCGCCTAGTGGCCTATGGCGCACGCTTGGAAAGCGTGTTGGGTGCAAGCCCTCGGGGGTTCGAATCCCCATCCTCCGCCACCACCCCGGAATCTCCGCGATTCCGGGGTTTTCTAGTACTCTCCTCTGCCCCACGGCAGGCGATCCGTAGGGACCTCTCCCCATCGACGACGCCGTCCGCCCCTGCCACGATTGCACCATGCTCACGAAAGCCTCACCCCTGATCGCCCTGCCGACTGCGCTCCTTCTCGCCCTGAGCCTCAGCGCCTGTGATGAGGATGCGGTGAGCATCCCCTCCACTCGCGCCTCCTCCTCAGCCGAGGCCGACTCCACGGAGTCCCCCAAGGACAAGGAGGCCAAGGACTCCGACGACGACTCCTCGACCACTCCCGAGACCAGCGCCTCAGCCGACTCCAGTACCGGAGCAGAGGGCGACGCCAAGACCGTGGACATCAGCGACCTCAAGACCGGCAACTGCGTCACCGAGATGGTCACCGGCACCAAGCACGGCGAGACGGGCACCACGGGCGCGAAGGTCGTCGACTGCTCCACTCCCCACCAGTACGAGGTGATCGGGACCGGACAGTCCACAGCCTCCAGCTACACCGAGGCGGACACCCCGGAGGAGATCTCCACCGTCTGCACGCCGGTGCTGAAGAGCTACGTGGGATCTCCCTCCACGGCCGAGAAGTACCAAGTAGCGGCCCTCACCCCCGTGCAGTCCTCCTGGGACCAGGGGGACCACTCATTCACCTGCTTCGCCCAGAACCCGGATGACACACCATTGAACAATTCCATCAAGAACTCCTAGTCTGTCCTCATCGAGCAGGACGGCCGCGCACAGGCGGAGCACCGGCTGAGAAGAGCCACTTCTTCTTTCCCACGTCTCGCGAACACCGTCCCGCCTCCCACTCCGGCCGGGTGGCGACTCTCCGTTTCTCCGTCTCATGTCGCCACCCGGTCCTTATCCCGGATTTTTCAGCCGACTTTCCGACCGTGGTCAGATTCCCTCAGAAAAACCGGCACAATCCCACCATTCCGGCTGTTACGGTTCGAGTCATGCGCACCCTGACCTCACTCCTCGCCCTCCCCGTCGCAGCCGCTGTCACCATGGGGCTGACCTCCTGCGGCCTGTTCTCCTCGGAAACCACCACCGCCACCAAGGACCTCGAGGTCGGGCAGTGCTACAACACCGTGAGCAAGGAGTCCGGCGGAAAGAACGCAGTCGGCGAGGTCACCGTGGTCGACTGCTCCAAGGCGCACACCCTACGAGGTCATCGCCCAGAGCACCTTCGGCGACGACATCAAGAAGCTCCCCGAAGGAAAAGCACTCGACTCCCTGGGCCAGGGGCTTCTGCCTGGGCGAGGACTTCACCAAGTACGTCGGAATCGAGTCCAGCCAGACCAGCTACCAGATCGAGTACCTCATGCCCAGTGACGGCACCTGGGCCCAGGGTGACCGCAAGATCAGCTGCGTCGTCACCCAGGGGGACAAGTCACAGGTCAAGGGCTCGGCCAAGAACTCCAAGAAGTAGCCCCCACCGGTTCCCTCAGCGGCTGAGGGCCCTACTCCGTTGACGACGGCGTTCTGCCCCGGCAACGTCCGGGGACGACGGCGTCCCGTCGCCCACCGGCCCGAGTCCCGCCAGCAGCTCCTCACCTGCAGCGCGACCGGTCGCGCGGGTCTGCTGTTTGCCTCCGACCGCTGAGGCATCGGTCCCGATGCTCTCCTGCGCCATGAGGGCGGTGGAGATCATGAGCTTGATGCGGTTGAGCTGGTTGACCTCGCTGGCGCCGGGGTCGTAGTCGATGGCCACGATGTTGGCCTGGGGGTAACGGCGTCGGACCTCGCGGAACATGCCCTTGCCCACCACGTGGTTGGGCAGGCAGGCGAAGGGCTGGCAGCACACGACGTTGGGCACGCCGTGCTCGATGAGCTCGATCATCTCGCCGGTGAGCAGCCAGCCCTCCCCGGCCTGGTTGCCCAGGGAGAGCACCGTCGAGGCCTTGCGGGCCAGCTCGACCGTGGAGGGCTCGATATCGAAGGTACCGCCGGCGGCGCGCAGGGCGGCACGGGCCGGGGCCTGGAGCTGCTCAATGAACCAGACGGCCGCCTTCTTCTTGGCCACACTCCCTTGCCGATGCCGTAGGCGTCCGCCTCCCACTGTGCAGTTACCAGCCCGGACAGGAAGAAGGGCAGGAGCCCAGGGACGGCCGCCTCGCAGCCCTCGGCCTCGATGACGTCGATGACGTGGTTGTTGGCGTCGGGCTGGAACTTCACCAGGATCTCGCCGACGACGCCGACACGTGGGCGCCGGGGCTCGTCGCGGCGGGGCAGGTCGTTGAACTCGCGGACCATCTCGCGCAGGAGGCGGCGGTAGCCGATGCGCCCGCCCCAGGTGGGGCAGCGGCCCTTGTGCTCGAAGTACTCGGCGATGATGCGGTTCCAGCGATCGACGAGCTCCTGGGTGGAGCCTTCGACCACCTCGTAGGGGCGCACCCGCAGCAGGCAGGTGTTGAGGGTGTCGCCGATGATGATGCCCTGGAGCATCTTGAGGCCCATGGTGGCGGTCAGCTCGAATCCGGGGTTGGACTCGATGCCCTGCAGGGAGATCGCCAGGACCGGCACCTGCGGGTAGCCGGCCTCGCGCAGGCCCTTGCGCAGCATGGCGGCGTAGTTGGTGGCCCGGCAGATGCCGCCGGTCTGGGGAGATGGCCACGACGCAGGAGTCCGGGTCGTGGCTGCCGTCGGTGAAGGCGCCGATGAGCTGGCCGATGACCATGATGGCGGGGAAGCAGGCGTCGTTGTTGACGTAGCGCAGGCCCACCTCGAGGTCGTCACGGGTGGCGGACTGAAGCAGCTCGACCTTGTAGCCAAGGCGCCGCATGAGCGGCTCGAGGGGCCGGAAGTGCACGGGGCTCATCTGGGGCATGAGGATGGTGTGGGTGGCGCGCATGGCCTCGGTGAAGACCGGACCGGTGGCCCCCGGCAGCTCCCGCCCTCCGACGGCGCCGCTCGCCTCGCTCCGGTCGGCCGTCTTCTCAACGGTCCGGGCGGCGGCCATCGCGGAGGGCTCATCGACGGGAGCGGTCGTGTCGATCTCGACGGCATCGTCGACAGTGCCATCGGCCTCGTCGCAAGCCTCCCTGACGGCCTCCCGGCGCGAGTGGTCTTCTCCGCCGCGCGGGCCTCGGAGGCGGCGGCCAGGGAGCGCAGGCGGATGGTGGCGGCGCCGAGGTTGGAGACCTCGTCGATCTTGAGGCTCGTGTAGACCCCTCCGGCGGACTCCAGGATCTCCTGGACCTGGTCGGTGGTCAGGGCGTCGACGCCGCAGCCAAACGAGTTGAGCTGGACGAGCTCGAGGTCGTCGCGGGTGGTGACGAGCTCGGCGGCCTGGTAGAGGCGCGAGTGGTAGGCCCACTGGTCGCGCACCCGCAGGCGTCTGGCGACGCCCTGGGTGGCCACGGGCTTGGGAGTGGGCAGGCCGACGCCGGTGACGTCGGACCAGTCGGCGGGCGCCTGCGGGTCGGGGCGGAGCTCGTCCACCCGGCGGCGCAGTGCGGCCACAGCCCGGCTGAGCGCCCCGGTGGCGACGGCGTGCTCGGCGCCGTCCCCGGGGTCGAGGGGCCTGGTCCGTGCCGGGTGACGAGCCGGCCTGGCGGGCGATGGCGGCCCAGTCGGTCTTCTTGGGCTTCTTGGGCCTGGCCGGTCTGGCGGGGCGCCCTCCCGACTCAGCTTTCCCGGGCCGGCAGGGCTTACCGGCATCCCCGGTCTCCTCGGAGATCCTGGGCTTCCCTGCCCGCCCTGCGGTCGTGGTGGTCGCGACGTCGGATCCGCCGGCGACCGGCCCGGTGCCGGTCTCGGAGACACCCGGTTCCGGCACCTCGGTGGCTGCGGTGTCGGGCTCGGGCAGGAGGGAGTCCTCGGACAGGACGGCCAGTCCCAGGGTGTTGATGACGTCGGGGACGCCGTGGTTGATCTCGGGGTCGATGTGGTAGGGCCGTCCGGCCAGGACGATTCCCTTGCGGCCGTTGTCCTCCATCCACCTCAGGGCGCGGCGGCCCTCGGCGCGCACGTCGGCCTTGAAGGCGGCGTCCTCGGCGAAGCCGGCGGCCACGGACCGGCGCGCCTCGGGCAGGGTGACGCCCCAGTCGGCGAAGACCTCGACGAGCCGTTCGGCCAGCGTGGCGGGGTCGGCCAGGTTGAGGAAGGGGGAGAGCATCCGCACGCCCGAGCCTCCGGAACCTGCTCCTCCCTCAGCGCCGTCGGCGCCCTCGCCACCGTGGGGCCGCCCGTCGCGTACGGCCTCGACGTTGTTGCGGATGACCTCGGGGTAGGTGGCCACGATCGGGCAGTTGAAGTGGTCGGCGACGCCCTGGACGAGCTCGCGCTCGTAGAAGACGCAGGGGAACCAGATCGTCGTGATGCCCTTGGCGATGAGGGCCTCGATGTGCCCGTGGGCGAGCTTGGCCGGGTAGCAGACGTTCTCCGAGGGGATCGTGTCCATGCCGGACTCGAAGAGCTCGTGGTTGGAGCGCCCCGAGATCATGACGCGGAAGCCCAGCGAGGTGAGCACCGTGAACCACAGGGGGTAGTTCTCGTACATGCCCAGCACCCTGGGGATGCCGATGTCCCCGCGCGTGGCCGCGCCCTCGCGCAGGCGCCGATAGGAGAAGGCCCGCTTGTACTTGTAGTCGTAGAGGTTGGGCAGGTCGGACTTGGTGGCGCGCCGCTCCTGGGTGGCGCCCCGCTCGCAGCGGTTGCCGGAGATGTGGCGCTGACCGTCGTTGAAGGTGGTGATGGTCAGCTGGCAGTGGTTCTGGCACAGCTTGCAGGTGGCGGTCTCGGTGGTCAGGCTGAAGCGGGAGAGCTCGCCCAGGCTCATGAGGCCCGAGGGCACCCCATCGTAGGAGGCCCGGGCGCTCAGGGCCGCACCGAAGCAGCCCATGAGGCCCGGCGACGTCGGGGCGCACCACCTCCCGGCCGGTGAGCAGCTCGAAGGCCCGCAGCACCGCGTCATTGAGGAAGGTGCCGCCCTGGACCGAGACCCGCTCGCCGAGCTGGTCGGCGTCCTTGAGCTTGATGACCTTGTACAGGGCGTTGCGCACCACCGAGTAGGACAGGCCCGCACTGATCTCCCCCACCGTGGCCGACTCGCGCTGGGCCTGCTTGACCGAGGAGTTCATGAACACGGTGCAGCGGCTGCCCAGGTCCACCGGGCCGCTCGGCGTGCAGGGCGGCCTCGGCGAACTCACCGATCTCCAGCCCCATGGACCGGGCGAAGGTCTGCAGGAAGGAGCCGCAGCCGGCCGAGCAGGCCTCGTTGACGCTGATGGAGTCGATGGCGTCACCCTTGATGCGCAGGTACTTCATGTCCTGGCCGCCGATGTCGATGACCGAGGTGACCCCGGGGTTGAGGTAGGCCGCCGCCCGGTAGTGCGCCATCGTCTCAACGACGCCCTCGTCGATGCGCAGCGCCGCCTTGACCAGGGACTCCCCGTAGCCGGTGACGCAGGAGCGCACGATCCGCACGCCATCAGGCATCTCGCGGTGGATGCGGCGCAGGATCTCCACGGCGGCCGTCACCGGGTCGCCCTCGTTGCCGGCGTAGTGCTCCCACACGATCCGCCCGCGCCCGTCCAGGACCACGGCCTTGATCGTCGTCGAGCCGGCGTCGATCCCCAGGAAGCAGTCACCCGTCCCGGAACTCCCCGCCCCCGCTCGTCCCCGACGCCGAGGCCGCATGAGGGTCCCTCGTCGTCGATACCGTCGAGCTCGTCGTCCGGTCCGTCCGGCTCAGGTCCGCTCTCCTCGGAGGGCTTCTCGGGGACCGGCCAGTGGGCCCCGCTCAATGTGCGCGCGGGCGTGCCGCTCGCGGAAGGCCTCCAGCTCGGCGGCGTCCTTGAACAGCGGGACGCATCCGGGAGGAGCCCAGGGACAGGGCCTTGCGGGTGGCCAGGCGAGTGGACAGCTCGGAGATCGACGTCGACTCACCCGAGGAGAGCAGGGCGGCGCCGATGGCGACGTAGAGCTGGGCGTTGTCGGGGACAGGTGAAGGAGTCGACCTGCTCGGCCAGGGTCCGCTCGAAGGCGGCGCGCAGCTGGGGCAGGAAGTGCAACGGCCCACCCAGGAACATGACGTGACCACGGATGGGACGCCCGCAGGCCAGGCCCGCAATGGTCTGGGTGACGACGGCCTGAAGGACGGAGGCAGCCAGGTCCTCACTCGCAGCACCCTGGTTGATGAGCGGCTGGAGGTCGGACTTGGCGAAGATGCCGCAGCGCGAGGCGATGGGGTAGAGCGTCGTGGCGCGAGGCCATATCGTCCAGGCCGGCGGCGTCGGTGTGAAGGAGCTGAGCCATCTGATCGATGAAGGCACCGGTACCGCCCGCGCAGGTGCCGTTCATGCGCTGCTCGGGGGTGGGGTGGAGGTAGGTGATCTTGGCGTCCTCACCACCGAGCTCGATGACGACGTCGGCCCGCGGGTCGCACACGCGCACGGTCTCGGTCTCGGCGATGACCTCCTGAACGAAGGGCAGACCCATGAGGGTGGCCAGGGACAGTCCGGCGCTGCCGGTCACCGCCCCACGCACGACGGCACCCGGATAGGCCCGGCCGACCTCCTCCAGCAACCGGGTCAGCTCACCACGCACATCCGCGTTGTGACGACGGTACTCAGCAAACACCGGCGACACCGGACTCCCCGACGCCGAGTCGGCCGGGGCACCCGCAGGCACCTCGGGCAGACGCTCAGGGAGAAGGACCAGCTTGATGGTGGTCGAGCCGATATCCAACCCCATCCGCAGGGCACTGGTGCCGTCTGCCGGGGCACGACCGTTACAGCCCGGGTCCACCGACTGCGCAGCCGACCCCGTGATCGCGGAGGAGGCAAACCTCCGCGAGATGGAGACAGGATCGGGAACGGACATGCTTCACCTCGGCGCGCGCCTACGCCGACCCTCTGTGAGCCGACGACGATGTGGGCTGGACCCCACCGTATCGAGTCGAACCATCAGTCTCAACGGTGTTGAAATGACCGTGCGACCCGCCCTCCACCACCTCGACTTCTTGGTGCAATGACGGCCAGAATCTCCTGCGGTTATGTGACGCCCACTCCAAGAACCTGAACAACGTTGAATATCGCACCGATAAACTTCCCTAAAAATAGGGCGACCGTCACACCCTCTCAGGTTCGCTGACCCCGATCAAGTGCTGTGTTCTCCCGGAACTTCTCCGGTTTCTGCAGGACTGGTCACCACGGGCAGCAGCGGCACTCGTAATCTCCTGGAGTGACCAGTGATGCCCTCAGCGCTCCGCAGCCGAGCGCCTCGCCCGAGGAGGTGAGGCTCGATCACCCCCGCCCTGGCCACACACGACGCCGAGGACCCCGGCGTCGGCCGACGACCGGCAGCACCCAGCCACCCTCCACGCGGGATGCGATCCTGACCGCCGCGCGCGAGTCGTTCCTGGCCCTGGGCTACGAGGGCACGACGATCCGGGCAGTGGCCCGCACGGCCGGGGTGGACCCGGCACTCGTGTCGTACTACTTCGGTTCCAAGGGCGATCTGTTCGGGGCGGCCGTCAACCTGAGGGTACGGGCGAGCGAGGAGATCGCGGCCGCCGTCAGCGGGGACCTGCGCTCAGCCGGCCCCCGCCTGGTGAGGCTGTCACTGACCGCCTGGGACGATGCCGCCGGTGGGGCGACCTTCCGCACCCTGCTGCGGTGGATGGCCACGGACGTCAGCTCCCCGGAGGCGATCCAGAGCTACGCGACCGAGCAGATCGCCACCCCCATGGCCGAGGCCCTCAAGCAGTCGGGCCTGTCGGGGATATCAGCACGAGAGAGGGCCACCCTGGCCGGGTCCCAGCTGGTGGGACTGGCCATGATCCGCTATGTGCTGCGCCTGGAACCCGTCGCAAGCGCCAGCGTCGACCATCTGGTGGAGGTCGTCGGGCCAACGATCCAGCACTACCTCACCGGCCCGTTGCGCCCCAGGTGAGTCAACCGGACCGAGACGCAGCAGCCACCGTCGGCGTGATCACCCCAGTCAGCCCGGCCACCACAGTCAACGCGCTACGTCACCACCGGACATACGCATGTAGACATAGACCGTCATGAGAAAGATCATCGGGATGACCACGAGCAGCCCTATGACGGTCAGCAGCCCACCGAAGTAGACGGGGATGATGGTGAGCGCCAGCAGCGGCGCGTTACCGCCTTGCCTCATGAGACGGTATGAGCGACCAATCGCCTTGAAGCAGGAGCATCCCTCGTTCATGACAACGACCACCGCCACCCAGCAGAAGTAGCCGACCACCAGGCCTCCGAGGGGGAAGAGGGAGGCGATGGAGCCCGCAAGACCGACGAGCACGAGCGCGGCAGCCGCGTCGAAGCCATGAGGAGGCACAACGAGGGAGCGGAGCGTCACCTTCTCCCCGCGGGCGATCCGAAGCGCGGCGGTATAGAGACCCAGCGCCACCATCAGCCCCCAGAGCAGCGCCATCGGAATCCCGATCGCGGCAATGAGCGCGCCATTGTCCTCACCGACCACGCTGACAAGTCCGGACACCACCAGCGCCATGGCCAGGAGGCTCAGCGGGATCCAGGCGATGATGAGGGGATTGGCGAAGGTCTTGGCCCAGGCCCATTTCAAGGCATCACCCACCTCGATCCGCGGCACCGGAGGCTGCGCGAGGACCATGGAGACGGGTAGCTGCTGGCAGCCGTAGGCCCCGTCGAAGCCCGGCGCCGGGGGCATGTAGCCGTAGTGGCCAGCACCGCTCGACGCGCCAGGAGCTTCAAAAGACTCGGACACGGTGACTTCTTTCTGGACATGGAGCATGCTCGCCCCGGTTGGGGAACCAGGGGCGAGCATGCGCGCGATCGGAATACAGTCAGGTCCGACTCAGAAGGTCTCGTAGCGCGCGGAGCTGAGGAAGACGCCGTGGCCGGTCTCGGTGTTGCGGCAGGTCATGCCGGTCTCCTCGGAGCTGCACACCCAGGACCCGAAGGTGACGGACTGGCCGTACTCCACCACCTGGGGCGAGGAGGACCCCGCCACCGCGGAAGGCCCTCATCGAGCGAGAAGGCGCCCTCGCCGCGGCCGCCGAGCTGCGGAGTCCCCCGGAGCTGAGGTCGAACCACCACTTCGGCGAGCCCGCCTCGTCCCGGCCGTAGGTGGCGTCGGAGCGGTAGGACAGCACACCGCAGCCGGCGAAGTGGGCGGACAGGTCGCAGCCGATGTTGCCCGACGGCGACACGATCATGGCCGTCTTCTCCGAGACGAGGTTGTCCGGAACGAAGGACGTGGCCTGACCGGCCGACTCATCAGCGGGGGCGGCAGGCTCGGAGGGCGCCTGCGCGGTAGCGTCCTTGTCAGCCGGTGCGTCAGCAGGCTTGTCGGTGGCCTGATCGGCCGGTTTGTCGGCCGACTTGTCAGAGCTGTCGGAGGGAGCCTGCGCGGGCGGGGCGGCCTCGGAGGACTTCTGCGCCTCAGGAGCCGCGGGCTGCGGCTTCTGAGCGGTCCCGGCGTGGGGCCCCGCCGGCGTTGTTCGCGTTGCCCTGAGCCTGCGGGGCCTTGGAGGCACTGCCGCTCTGCTGGCTCGGAGCGTCCGTCTTGCCGGAGGCCGCCACCTTGGTGGCGGCGTTCCCGCCGGCGGCGGGCCGGGGCTCACTGGCCCGCGGGCTCGCAGGGCGGGACTGAGAGCCGGAGGAGGGCTGCTGCGCGGATGAGTTGTTGGAGCCCCTTACCGGTGGGGCTCGGGATGCGAGGAGAGGCGTGCCCCGCCTTCTGCCCAGAGGTCGCCTCGGCGCTGGCCGTCGACTGCGCCTTCGCAGATGAGCCCGTGGTGCCCTGCTGATTGGCGTCGGAGGCACCGCCGGACTGACAACCGGCCAGGAGCATGGCGGTCGAGGTGAGAACGACGAGGGACAGGGGAATGGTGAAGCCGCTTCGGCGGACCGCGATGGTCATGGCTGCGGCATCCTTTCGGTCGAGGTCGGTGCAGCCATCACGGTACTAGAGCCCCGAAGAGGAGGGGAACAGTCAGAAAGTCAGGCGTCCCGCCGATTTCCGGCATCAGACGTCCCATCTTCCCAGCAAACCACCAGATATCGCAGTGATAACGCCAATCACAGAGAGATGACGAAATGACCGTTCTACAGGACACATTCCATCTAGTGAGACAGATAACGGAATGGTCCCCCCTCCTCGGAGGAGTACGCAGAAGGTCAACCCCGGCGGACCGGCGCCGCGGACGGGCTGGGGTGTTGGGCGGCCCACGGCTCCCCCACGCACCTCCGGTCGCTTCATTCACTAGAATGTTGCCGTGATCTTCAAGGCAGTGCGAGAGAGGCCCCCCTACCCCGACCACGGGGTCACCACTCAGCGCGATTGGGCCGTCATCGCACCTCGACAGATCCGCCTGGCTGACCTCACCACCACCCGCGCGACCCTTGATCTGCGCAGCCTCCTGGATGACGACTCCACCTTCTACGGTGACCTGTTCGCCCACGTCGTCTCCTTCAAGGGGGACCTCTACCTGGAGACCGGCCTGCACCGGGCACTGCGCGCCGCCCTGCAGGGACGCACCGCGATCCACGCCCGCATCCTGGAGGTCACGGAGGACGGGGTGCCGCGGCTCGCCCCTGCGCCGCCGAGCGCCTGATCCTCACCGGCGGCACTCAGCAACTCACGCGAGGCCCACGGGCCGCGGCTCGGTCCCATGTCACATCGAGCCCACCACCACCCGATGAGCGCCGTCGTCCATTACCCTGGTTCGCGTGAGTAGTCCCGCAGATCCGCGCACCGAGTACCGGCGGCACATGCAGCACCGTCAGGCCACCGTCATCGGCACCATCCTGGCTGTCATGGTGGTCGCTGTCGCCGTGAGCCTCCTGGTATCGCTGGGCATCCTGCCCGCCTACAACCCGGGCTTCTCGCAGCCCAAGAGCACGGCGACCCTACGTGCCCCAGCCCCTGCCCGCCCAGCGGCGCCAAGACCGTCGACGTCACCACGATCGAGAAGATCAACATCTACAACGGCTCCGAATCGGTGGGCCTGGCCACCACGGTGCAGCAGGATCTGAAGGAGGCGGACCTGCAGATCACCCTCGGCGAACGACTGGCCCGGAGGCATCTACAACGGTGAGGTCCAGATCATGGCGTCCAAGGGCGGCCTGATCAACGCCTACTCCCTGGCCCAGATCTTCCCCAACTCCACGGTGCAGCTCGATCGCAGCCTGTCCGACAGCGACACCACGGTCTCGGTGGTCCTGGGCAAGGAGTACCTGCAGAACGCGCTGAAGTCGGACGAGATCAAGCTTCTCGGCGCCGACAAGCCCATCACCGCCCCCAGCGACTGCGTCCCGGCGGACAAGGCCGCCACGAGTAAGCCCAGCTGATCCGGGGCCGCCGAGTCCGGGCGGGATCGCCCAGACGACGCCCCTCCCCGTCGCCCGAGTGGCAGCCGATGTGCGCGGTGCGGCACATCGGCTGCCGCCTTTCTGCGGCACCTGCCAGTGAGGGGCTCAGGAGCGGTTCTCAGCAGCGCCCTCAGCGCCATCGGTGCTCGACGACGTCGGGGCCGCTGCTGGGGACGCGGCCGAGGGGAGTGAGCGGCGCGGCTGGAGTAGGCCGGCCCCTCCAGCTCGGTGCCGGCGGGGGCCGAGGCCGGGGAGGCCTGCTCCAGGTTGGTGCCGCGCAGCTTCGAGATCCAGCGCATGGCGTGGTAGACGCCGATGGCGGCCGCCGAGCCGAGGGCAATGCCCTTGAAGGTCATGTCGCCCCAGACCAGGGTGTAGTCGGCGATGGCCACGACCATGGACACGGCCGCGGTGTTGAGGTTGACCGGGTCGGAGAAGTCCACGCGGTTCTGCACCCAGATGCGCACCCCCAGCATGCCGATCATGCCGTAGAGGACCGTGGCCGCCCCGCCCAGGACACCGGCCGGGATCGTGGCGATGATCTGGCCGAACTTCGGCAGGAGGGACAGGCCCAGGGCGCTCAGCGCCGCCACCACGTAGGCGGCGGTGGAGTAGACGCGGGTGGCGGCCATGACGCCGATGTTCTCCGCGTAGGTGGTGGTGCCCGAGCCACCGCCGGCGCCGGCGAGCATGGTGGACAGCCCGTCGGCGAACAGGGCCCGGCCGGTGACGTCGTCGAGGTCCTCCCCGGTCATGGCGGAGACGGACTTGACGTGGCCGATGTTCTCGGCGATCAGGACGAGCACCACGGGGATGAACAGGCCCAGGTAGCGCACGTCGAAGGCCGGGGCGTGGAAGTCGGGCAGCCCCAGGACAGGGGCCTTGGCGACGTTGTCGAAGTTGACCTCCCCGCGCAGCATCGCGGTGGCGTAGCCGATGAGCACGCCGATGAGGATCGCCAGTCGCCCGATAATGCCCTTGAACATGACGGTGATGACCAGGATCGAGACGATCGTGACGACCGCCGTCACGGGGCCCTTCGTGACATTGCCCCAGGCCGCGGGGGCCAGGTTGAAGCCGATGAGGGCGACGATCGCGCCGGTGACGATCGGCGGCATGAGATGGTCGATCCAGGCAGACCCGACCAGGTGGACGATGACGCCCACCACCAGCAGGCACAGCCCCACCGGAGATGATCCCGCCCTGCGCCAGGGCGGCCCTGTGGGGATCAAGGGGAGCACCGCTGTCACGTGTGTAACCGGTCACGGCTCCAATGGGGGCGAGAAGCGCGAAGGAGGAGCCCAGGTAGCTGGGCAGACGCCCGGAGGTGATGCCCAGGAACAGCAGGGTGCCCACACCGGTGAAGAACAGCGTCGTCGCCGGGTCGAAGCCAGTCAGCAGCGGCACCAGGAAGGTGGCGCCGAACATGGCGACGACGTGCTGGACACCGATGCCGATGGTGCGCGGCCAGGTAAGACGCTCACCGGGGGCGACGACCTCGCCCGGAGCGATGGACCGGCCATCGCCGTGCAGGCGCCAGCCACGAGAGGGGGAAGAGGACACGAGTGAGCTCCTGCCTAAGCAACGAGGGGAATGACTGTGTCCCGTGGGAAATCCACTCGCGGGAGACCCGCGGGACGCTTGGCAGGACCCGGCAGAGCCTGCCGGGACTTCAGCATAGCCCCTGCGCGGGAGGTGCTCGACCGGGTCCCTCGCGGGCGCTGCGCTGACGGGCCCCTCGCGGGCGTCCGGCCGCCGCCCGGAGTCGTCCGTGGGGAGGATGCCGCCATCGGGCCCCGACGGTGCAAGATGTGGGCATGAGCACCGCCGGGACCTCCCCTCCAGGACAGAGCGCACCGCCCTTTTCGCCGGGCTCGGAGCAGTACGTCAACGGGCTCCCTCCGGGATTCGTCTTCCCCGGCACCGAGAACCTCGACCCGGCGGAGATCTTCTCCGGCCCCGGCCACACGGCACCCCTCCCTCGTACCGACTCCAGGGCGTCGGGCCGCCCTGCTCGGTGGACTGCTCAGCTTCATCCCCCTCATCGGCGTCGCCGCGATCTTCCTGGGCATCAGTGCGCTGCGGCGCCTGCGCCACAGCTACGACTCCGGTGAGGGACTGGCCTGGCTGGGGCTCGTTCTGGGAGGAGCCTCCATGGTCCTGTGGTCCTGCATCCTCGTGCTCGTGCTGTTCATGACCTAGGGCCACACGGCCACACCCTGCCATCAGGTCCCCTACAGTGGTCCCGTGAAGCCTTTCATCATGGTGACCACGCGCCCCGAGCACGAGGCGGCGCAGGACGAGTACGAGTCCTTCCTGGCTCAGAGCGGCCTATCACGCGGCGACCTGCAGCACATCGCCCTGGAGGAGGTCGACTTCCTCGACTCCTTCACCGCGGCCGATGTCTCCGGGGTGCTCATCGGGGCCAGCCCCTACAACGCGGACACGCCGGCGGCTGAGAAGACCCGCAGTCAACGCAACGTCGAGGAGCAGATCCGCGAGCTGCTCGGGGTGGTTCTCAAGGAGGGCATCCCCCTCCTGGCCACCGGCGTCGCGCTGCAGGTGCTGGCCGACTACCTGGGCACCGGGACGCAGGAGGAGTTCGGTGAGGAGCTGGGCGCCGTCGACCTGTTCCTGACGGCGGAGGGTCGCGAGGACCCGGTCCTGGAGGGACTCCCAGGTGGTCACGGTGTTCGCAGGTCACCATGAGGGCGTCGGGGAGGTGCCCGCGCACGCGACCCTGCTGGCGAGCTCGCCCGACTGCCCGGTCCAGATGCTGCGCGTGGGCAGGAACGTCTACGCCTGCCAGTTCAACCCCGAGCTCGACGCCGTCCGGTTCGAGCGGCGCGTCAGCATCTACGACGAGGTCCGGTTACGGCGACCCGGACATGAGCGAGGACATCCTCACTCAGGCCCGGTCCGCTGAGGCGCACGACGCCGGACAGATCATCCGCAACTTCGTCTCGTACTTCGCACGCGACTGAGCTGCCACTCCTGGGGGCCGGACGCCCCGAAGGACTCGGGGGTACAGGCGCAGCTCCGGAACGGAGAGCCACGACCATCAGGACCTTGCCATGACTTACCCACCTGCCCATCCAGGGCCGCCACAGGGACAGAGCGGCCCATCGAGTCCGTCGTACGCTCCGCAGGCCGCCTACGGCCGACCTCCGGTGAGCGCTCCACAGGGCGGGACGACCTACGGACAAGCGCCGACGCCGGCCGGCTACGGCGCCTACGTGCTCCCTGAACAGGGTGCGATCCCAACGCAGTCGGTGCCTCACTCACCCGGGGCCTCCGCCCTCCCGGGGCAGCCCCATCCGTCTGCGTCCGCACACGTCTTCGCACCGCAGTACCAGCCGCATCAGCAGCAGTACCAGCAGTATCAGCAAGGCTCGGGCGCCGGTTCCGCGTACCTAAGCGGAGCGGTCACCGCACCGGCTACCCCTTGCCGGCCTACCCCGCCCCCGACGGAGTACCGCGGCTGAGCGGCCCGCGCCTGGGGAGGACCTCATCCCAGTCCACGGGCGCACCACATCATGTGCCGTGGCGCGGCGAGAAAGCAGCCGCACTGGTCATGATGATCGTTGCCTGCGCCCTCGAGTTCGTCATCTATATGACCTTTCTTCTCAATCTGGTACATGGCACCATATGGGTGGGGGTCTTAGTGGCCACATTCATTTTTGTCGTTGCCACACCAATGATCTGGTGGCATTACTCCGGATTGCGCCGCCTGTACCGCAACCAGCCGGTCACCGAGATGTTGGGGGCTCGCGCTGTGAGTTCGGCTATGGGGGTGCTCACCATGCCCATCAACGGCCCTAACAAGGACCCGTACGCCGGTTTGCTAGACACCATCGCCGTCCTCCTATTCGTCGTCACTGCAGTGGGCGCCGTCCTCCTGCGTACGCCTCAACCAGCGTTTAAGGACTCCGCAGTCATGGGGCACCACCCTGGCCGTGGGCGCCTGCCAGTTCGTACTCATCAACGGCGCCGCACACCTTTCATACTTCTGCATATCGTTATACGCGCGCGCATCGACAGGAAGGGAGCGTCAGTCAGTGCACAACCAGCGCCTGGTTCATATGGTCCGAGTCGGAGGAGCCGGCCTGCCCATGGTGCCGGGACTACTCGTTTCGCCATCATCACATCCCTGGCAAGCCATCGGCGTATTCCTGGGTGTGCGGCGCCCTTCCGGCAAATCCTTCCGAATCGTGATCCACGAGCACCGTCTCGCTTCTGACGCTCTCACAACATCGTCGTCATCCTCGTCTACGGAGTACCCACGATCGGCGAGTACGCTTTTCGCCCATCCAGCACGGGAATAGTGCTGGCGATCATCATCGGTCATGGAGGCCTCCTCGCATCGCTTCGACACTGGCAGCCGGGGCAGACACTCCGCCGTGCCTCCAGCTGGCCACAGTCAGTACCGCCCTAGCGCCGACCCCTACGGCATGCAGAGCCCGCTTCAGCCGGTATCACCAACCCGCAGTCGCCGTGGGGAGGCGGGTACTGAGCTCTTTGAGGCGGGCGCAGAAAAGCTGGACTGCTGCGTTTCTCAGGGACGCTCTGCTCATGATGCCTCGGCTCGCCCTCGTGAGGTTGTCCCCCGTTCAAGGTAGTGGCGGACGTCGACGTCCCGCGCCCACGTCCGCCACTCCGGGCCGGCAAGGCCAGCCTTCACTGACATGCACCTACATGGTCGGTGGTGTCCGAGGCGAGCTGCAGGGTGCGCACCCCATCACGGCTGATGAGCCGCGCACGCCCAGCCGGTCCGGGCTGCGGCTTCTGCCGTCCTAGCAGCGGCCCCTCATCGGGGTTACCGGGCAGCATGATGCCAGCGTGGACAGATCGCCGAGCGTCTGCATGATCGGTTCGTACATGGCGCGCATGGTTCCGCCGATGCGGCGCGTGAGCACGAGGTGGAGACCAGCCATATCCTGAGCCTGCGCCAGCGAGGGGCTGCAGGGGCGTAAGCGGGTTGGAGGTATCTCGTCGCCACCAGGTCGTAGTCGTCCACGAGAAGGCAGATCTCCGGGCCCTCCACCACGAGCGGTTGCAGCTGCTCGGCCGTGACGTCGGGGCCGGGCAGACGACCTTGAAGGTAGCCCGTGAGGTCGTTGATCTCGGAGACGGCCGTATCGCGAACCGAGAGGTAGGCGACGAGAAACTCCTCGGGGATCTCCCCCAGCAGGTTGCGGCGCAGATCGATGGCGAGAATCCGCACCTCGTCCGGCGTCTTTCCACGAATCAGCCTCGCGGGCCAGAGCACGCAGGAAGGTGGTCTTCCCTTCTTGGCATCGCCTGCGCACGATAAGGCTGGGATCCTGCTGCATGGCTGGCGTGACTGGTTCCAGACGCGCCTCGTCGATACCGATGACAGGGCCGGCATCGGCGGGGAACCATGGCCTGGAGCTCGGTCAGGTCGATCTGGGTCGGCAGCAGACGCAGCTTGGGGACCGGGCGCACCCTTCCAGGTACTGGCGAGTCGCTGGCAGGCATGGTGAATCCCTGCGCCAAGGTGGAGTCATCGCGGTTCCTGTCGATCGCGCGGCTGCGCCACGAGCATGTGACGAGCCTGGCGATCCAGACCGCGCCCCGGCCTGCCCTCAGGAACCTGCGCGGGCAATCTTCCGATTGATCTCTCGAACTGCGGTCGCCCAGGCTGCAACTCGATTCGAGTTCAATGGCGTCATGAATCGCCGCTCGCAAGTCCATCCATCGGTTAGGGGACAGCACGAAGTGCGACACCAAGCGCCAGTGCACGCGGAGCCAGATTCTGCACCTCCATGGAGATATCCTCGAAATCGGTCTTGAGAGGGCCCAGCCGTCAATGATGAGGAAGACATCCCCATACCCGTCGTCGACGCGCCCAGCAGCCCGCTCACGGCGATAGGTTTGAATCGAGTCGATCCGGTCTCGCCCGGAAGTAACGTTCACGATCATCGAGCAGGGAAGCGATCTCCGCCATGGTCCGGAGCCACGATGTCCGGCTCATCGCGCGTGGCCATTCCGGAGAGGTGGGGCAGGTCAAGCATCGTTGAGAAGGTTCCGCCGCCCAGGTCAATGACATGAGAACTGCACCTCGGCCGGCGTGACGGGTGAGAGCCAACGCCCTGACCAGAGAGCGCATGGCCGTCGACTTTCCGGACAGGGGACCGCCGATGACGGCGACGTGACCACCAGCACCCGACAGGTCCACGGTGAGCGTCTCACGGCGCTGCTCCGGAGGAACATCCGTAATGCCCAGCGGCACAACAAGGTCGCCCCGCGCCCGCCACGACGGCGATGTCAGCCCCAGGTTCGGGTCGACCGTCAGATCAGAGATGAGCGAGTCGAAGGTCTCGCTGATCTCAAGCGGTGGCAACCAGATCTGGTGGGCCGGGGTGCCGTGGCCGGCCATCCGGTCCACGGCGATGTCCATGGTGGTGCTATCGCTGTAGGCAGCGTCCTGCGGGAAGGCCTCGGGCTCCGGCGCAGCCGGCTCTTCGGCCTCAATGACCATCTCCTCGGGAGAGACCTCCACCTCGACATCCTGAGCCGTGAAGGGAAGGATCTCGACGACGCCTCGCGCGGCGTCGGCCGCCTGGCGGCTCCTGGTAGCTGCAGCGCTCGCGAGGCGCGTCGAGCCGGGGGCTTGCCGGCGACATAGGAGGCGCGGAAGCGAGTCATCGTCTCGGTGTCGCTCTTGAGGTAACCGCTTCCCGGCAGGGGAGGCAGGTGGTAGGCGTCCGGGGATCCCATGAACCGTGCGGGACCTCGCTGGCGGAGAAGGTGCGCAGACCGATGCGGTAGGACAGGTGCGAGTCGAGGCCGCGCAGGCGGGCCCCTCCTCCAGTCGCTGAGAGGACAGGAGCAGATGCATCTGCAGCGATCGTCCCAGTCGTCCAATGGCCACGAAGGTATCGATGAAGTCCGGCTTTGCGGACAGGGAGCTCGGAGAACTCGTCCAGGATGATAAACAGCGCCGAAGCGGGTCGCCGTTGTGCTTGCCTTGACCCGATCCTGTTCGTAGTCCATGACGTTGGCGTAGTTCCCGGCGTCGTGGAGCATCTGCTGACGACGGTTCATCTCACCGCGCAGCGCCTCGGCCATACGGTCGACGAGCCCAGCTCGCTCTCAAGGTTGGAGATCATCGCCGAGACATGCGGGAGGTCTGACATTCCGGCGAAGGTTGCTCCACCCTTGAAGTCGACCAGGACGAAGTTGAGCTGGTCCGGTCCGTGCGTGAGTGCCAGAGCAGCACGAGCGTGCGCAGAACCTCCGACTTACCTGAACCGGTGGCTCCCACGAGCAGACCGTGGGGCCCCATACCGTTCTCCGCCGACTCCTTGATGTCAAGGACCACCGGCTCGCCCTCGGGAGTCACCGCGAAGGGCACGCTGAGGCGCTCGGCGCCGGTGCGCTTGACCCACTGGGTATCCGGGTTGAAGTCCCTCACATCCCCAGGTGCAGGGCCGCAGCAGGTCCCTCGGAACGTTCGGGGTCAGACCTTCCCACCGGAGCCAGGAGGTGACATCCTCCCGACTTCCTGGTAACGCGCCACCAGGCGACGGACGACGGCCTCGGCACCATTGATGCTGAGAGAGTCCGCCAGCGCCAGGCTGGGATCCTGGCCGGCGAGCTCGACGTTCATGTGGACCACTGCCTCGTCGAGAGTACCGCTCAAGATGGTCTCGGACTGGCTTTCGGAGGAGTCAGAGCCAGGCGCAGACAGTTGGGCAGGATCAGAGGCTGCTCCGCACGCTCGGAGATGCTGATGACGGTCACGCCCTGAAGCCCACGGTCCGTCGTCAGCGGGGAACTGGGAGGGAGCGTACCGCCGTCAACCAGGACGATGACGTGAGGGCACAGGGGGCTCTCCTGCGGCGGAGGAGAAGGTGCCCCGCGCGTTGAGGTCCTCGGGGAGCTTGTCGGTGAGCTCGTCCAGCGAGTGCGCCATGAGCCGTGACGGTCCGACGGCGTCCGCCACTGAATCGGACCAGGCGTGGGGCGCCCACTCACCCGAGTCCCACTCGGGTCCCGCCTCCTGCGAGGTGAGGACGACCAGCCGCACCAGGCCGGGGGAGGTCAGCGCCAGGATGTGCGCGAGCATGGCCCGCACCTGGGCGCGGGCCTCGTTCAGCGGGCCGACCACCTCGATGTGGGAGAAGGCGCTCAGCTCGATACCGAAGGGAAGCGCGTCCACCTCGGTGTGGGTGGTGATGAAACGGTGCATTGCTGATAGGGCACACCGGGTCCGGGGTGTTGAGGGGGCCGACCTCCTCGGCCTCGATGGTTGCCGCCAGCGGCTGGGAGGAGCGCCCCAGCCGAATGAGCAGGTGGTCCTGCCCTTGTCGCCGTTCCCACACCCTGGCCCCATGCTGCACCAGATACGGAAGCGCCTCCGGCTCAGGCAAGTGGCTCACGGCGGTGTGACGCTGGTTCTTGCCGCCTCCCGCACCTCCGAGCGCACCTCTGAGATGTAGCCGAGGTACTCGCGGCGCTGGTTCGTGACGTTATTACGGTGCTGACGGATATGGCGGCACACGTTGAGTACGACCATCGAGAGCATGGCCACAACCATCCCGCCACTCATGAACAGCATGCGTGTGTTGTTGTTGTTGAGATGGCATGAACACCATGACGCCCATCGACCCGGTCAGGGCAGCATCATCGTCATCGAGCTGCTGGCGTCCTGCGGCGTGATGGCGTTGGGTGGGGCCTGAGCTCGATCGTCTCGGTCGACGCTTCGGAAGTGTCGATTGTCGTTCTGCTCCTCGGTGTTCAACAGGATGGGGAGGTGCGCTGCACCTGGAATGGAAGGTTCGACTTTCGTGAGAAGTAGCCGACCGAGGTGAAGCCCACCTAGCCGGGTGCTGACGTCATAGTATCGATAGAGTCACGATTGTCTGCACCTCGGCCAACCTTCTCTCCCCAACCCCCTCGGAGTACTGATCCTCGGATGAATGCGACCAGCACCCGCGTCACCCTCGTCCACGAGGGCGAACGGCTTGACATGGCGGCACGCACCGGAGTGTCTATTGGTGAGCTCGTGCCCCCGCCAAAAGCCCACCAGCCCAGTGGGTTCCTCATCACAACGGCTGATGGAACAGTGGTGGACGGCGAGGCAGCCGTCGGAACCGACGTCCTCGAGGGAACTGTGCTTGTCACCACGCCAGCCCGGGCTGATCTACGGCGCTATGAGACGACGGACTCCGACCTCGAGAGAGTTCTGCGCTCATCGGTTGGGGAGACCGCGGTCGTCCTGGTTTCTGTTCTCTGCTTCTTTCTAGGAGGGCTACCACCCTTGATCGGTCACGGTCGGCTGCCCCAGCCTCGCTGCAGATAGTGGGAGCCTGCCTTCTGCTGGTTCTTCTGTTTGCCGCGGCCTTCAGGACCCTTCAGGCAACGATCAGCGGTGCGCGAGGCCCTGGGCGCACTGACCGTCCCTCTGGCAGGGGGAGTGCAGGTGCCCTCCTAGCACCTGTCTCCAGCCCGACTGGTTACTGGTCGCCTTGCTCGCCAGGTGGGGCACGGGGAGTTGCGGCCCTGCTGCTGTGGATCGACCCGCAGCGGGGTGCCAGTGAAGCAGTTTCTGCATGTGCCTGGCTCTTCCCTGGCCGCTATCGGGACAATCGTGCCAGCCACGGGATCTCGCGCGTTCCAGTGCTGGTCGTGCTCATGGCCGTGGGGGCCCTCGGCGGACTGCTGATCCCGGGCTTCGCCGTACGGGTCCCCAGTCAGCAGCTGCTCGATATGACCAGCTGCGAGTCATGGGCGTTCTGTACGTCAGCCCGCGATGCCTCTTGCGCAGGAAGTGTCTCCTCGTTCGGTCTCCCAGTCCGTGGCTCAGACGACCGTGTCCTCGGTCGCTCTGGAAATCGCCTTCGGGAGTCTGGTGCTGCTCAGCCTGCCGACGACGATCCAAGCAGCATTGGCCAGCGGTGTGACGGCTCAGAGCCTTGAGTCGAAGTCGTGTGCGTCTTGCTTTGCTTTTTGCTTCGCGCCCGCGTACCGCGCACTCGCGTGCTGCCCTCATGCCGAGGCTGATCGTCGCCATGGCAGTCGTCCTGGTGCTGGTCCTGCTGTGGGTCGACGGCGGCGCTGGAGTCATCACGCGGCCCCTGGAGCCAGGCAGTCGCTTTCATCATTTTCCTCACAACCGCGAGCACTTTCGCCGTAGGGATGTTCCTCAGTAGCGTTCGGTCGGCATGGTGGGGCCGGCTTGCTGACATCTTCCAGACCCTCGCAGCCGTGGGGACCCTCCCCGCAGCCGTGATCGCAGCAGGACTGATCGACGTTATGAGGCAACTATGAGAATCATGCCAAAACCCGCCGCGACTGCGGTGAAGAGCGTGCACACTCAACGCGACTGGCGTCCTCTCACCACAGGAGACGGTGGTCGCCGTCGTCGTCGATGTCCTCCTGCTGATCGTCGTCGTTCTCGTGCCGCTTCGGCGCTCAACGTCAGGGGCACTGCCTGGATCTCCCGCTCGCGCAGGTGATCGTGGTCCAGAGCCTGGTTCTTGCGCGTTTCGGGAGAACAGTAGGGTTGGCCACCGTCGGCCACAGTGGTGGTCCCGCAGCAGGGGCCGCCCCAGGATCGACGAGCCTCGGCACGAGTTCTCTTCCGTTCCTTCTCCCTTTCAGGTTGGCCCATGGGACGTCGTCGGGGCAGCAGGACGAGGACCGGGAAACGTCTTCGATCGTCTGACCGGGACCTTGACTGTGACGCGTCGGCCGATGCCGGAGCAGGTGCACCGTCGCCCAGCGAGAAAGACTCGCACCAAGACGCGTCGCGCGCCAGCGAGGCTCGAAGTTTGTTGTGCCGTCGCCCGTGGCTCCTGAGGTGATGACCAGACGGCGCATGAGAAATGGGGGAAACAACCCTCCACTGATCCGTATGCAGGCGCGCCCATGTTTCACCCCCAGCTCCACCGATGCGCGAACGCCCTGATCTGGCCGGTCCGATCCACGCAGGCACACCCTGCTGGCACCGGGACCTCGGACCCCGCCCCAGTTGCCGTCCCTCGACTCAGGTGTTGGTCGGTCGCGCTTTGCGCCACCTGCCCACCTCCCCGCGCCACCGCCCCCAACAGCCCTCTCCGGTGGCGCCGGCTCCACCGCCAGCCTCCCCGCCCCAGTCCCTCCGCCCCAGCGACGACCGGTTCCTCCGACCACCTGTCAGTGTTCGCCGCGTCTTCCGGCCCTCCGACGTCGTCGATGCCCGTCAGGCCTGGTTCGCCGCTCCGTCAGCGCCGTCCAGCGCTCCGATCCCTTCGGTTCCGCAGTCGAGGCGGAGGCCCTCTGCCGCCGTCGCTGCCGCCACGGATTCAGCCAGGTCGGCACCAGGCGTCACCCCATTCTCCATCGGGCAGGCATGCTGCGCCTCAGCCAGTGGACGCCCGCCGCTGTCCCTGGAGCTCGCAGCGGCGACCTGATGCGCCTGGCGGGCCGGTCGGCCCGCAGCATGCCTCCAGCCTCCGGTGATACCACACCCTCATACGTAGCTTCTTCCTCGCAGCGGCACTCGGCGGCACCTCCGGCCTCCGGACGGCCAGATTCCTCCTCCTCCTCTGGGCCGCCTCAGTGCTCCCAGCGTTCGCCGGCCGAAGGCGATCTGACACAACCCGCGCTCTTCCATACAACGAGACGGTGCCCTGAGCCTCGAAGGCTCAGGGCACCGAAGACTGTCGGGGCGACGACGAAGCGGATCAGGCGAAGGTACCGGCCGCCTGCGGTCCGTCGTCAGGAGTTCTCGGACGAGGTGTCTCGCGGGTACCGAGCTGCTGAATCAGCTGCCGCTGGTCGGCAATGGCCGCGCGGCACTCGTTCGTGGAAATGGTGTACCGCTGCTGCGCCTCACCGCTCCAGCCGCTCTGGCGGGACGCAGCTCGGCGTCCATGGCGTCCAGGTCGGCCTGGGACTGGAGGAGCCCTGAGCCATCGCGGCAGCGAGCGTGTCCAGCGATCCGTAGTTAACAAGCATGTCGGACATATTGTCTCCCTGACAGTGAGAATGAGTGTGGTATCTGAGGGAGGATCAGGCGGGAAGGTTGTGGTAACCGCCGCCGTTGGCGCCGACGCGCTGGGCACCGGCTGCGGACTCCGCCTCAGTGCTCTGGTAAGCCTGGTCGGTCGACTTCAGGGAGTCCGAGAGCTTGGCCAGCGCCTGAGTCGATCCGACGGTTGTCCTCACCGTACCGCTGGACAACCCGCGACGGCGGTCGCACTCGTCCCTGCCAACCAGACTGCGACTCGGCAGCTGCGGACTGGACCCGCTGGACCGATCGCGCTCTGCTCGGCGCGGTGCGTGTCCACGGTCTGGCTCGCCTTGGCAAGTACGCCACTATCTGACTTCAGATTCTCAGCCATGAGTCTCCTTTGCTGAGGACTGCTCGCAGCAGTCACTATGTGTACACAGCATCAACTCCGAACCCGCTCTGAAGAGCTCGAAGTATTCAAATGCTGCTCTCTGGCCCGCCCAGACTAGCGCATGACAACCGATCGCGGCATTAATTCACGTAATGTGATCGAGATCGTGCGTGGGCTGTCCCGCCGCATGAGCCCGTCCCTCCCCTAGTCCCGACACCCGATTCGTGATCTACGATGGTTGTCGATCGGCTGCGTCCGCAGCTGGTGATGACTCGCCTTCGTCCCGTTCTCCAGAGAATCGCCTTGCCCCTCCCACCTCGCGTGTTCGGCGCAGCCCTCCCCTCATGCCCGTCACCGTGTCACGAGCGCATCCCGACCGACATCTCGTTACCGGTCGATCTACCGCTGATCGAGGTAGTTCCAGCACTGGCGGAAAGGCTCGAAGGGCTGGGAGAGGAAGCCCGGCCTACGGCATGTGCTTGACCACACAGGCAGGTCGCGTGCTTGACGACTCCTTGTCGCTGGCGGATCAGCGAGTCGGTGCAGGCGATGTGCTGACACTGATCTGCGTGCAGCATGGAGGCGGACGCACCGCCATGACGATCTGACGGAAGCGGTCGCCGCTGCGGTGGAACGGCAGCAGATCGCCTGGGACCCCAAGGACACACTGACTTTGTCGGTGGGCGCCACGCTGTCTGCTCTTTTCACTGCTGGAGGCGCTCCCTCCTCCCGCGCCAAGGGCCTGGAGGATGGGTAACACTGCATGTGCAGCGGTGGCTGCAGTGCTGCTGATCTTGGCCGCACTCGCCATCAAGCAAATGAAGGAGAAAGGGGCCTGGGCGCTGGTCATCACGGCGGCGATACTCGCCGGCGTGACGCCCACACTGGGGATCCAGGGACCACCGACCGGACTCAGGATGGCGGCTGCGGGACGCACCGGCGCCTCGCCCTAGGCGCCCGCATTCCTGTGCTGGACCGTGATCGTCCGCTGCTCGCCGGCCCCTGCTCGTGTGTGCGTGGCGATGATGGTGACGCTGGGCACTCAGACACCGGTCATCAGTTGGCATCGGTTCTGGCACTTGTCAGCGCGACTGCTGCCGGTGTCTCACTACTCGACCCCGTGGCTCGCACTCGCCTCAGTCCCAGTGACCATCAGCCTGCCCGATCAGCCCGAGGGGTATCACCGGGCCGAGGATGAAGGGCCGATCAAGGCAGCGCTGACATCTCGCATCCTCAACATGCACGGACTGGTGCTGTCCGTGCGCATCGCCTGCTCAATGATCGTGCTGGCCCAGTTCCGGCCCTCGCCTCAGTCGGTTATGACGTGCGTCGCCCCTGGTCGCCGCCATCGCGGTCGCCGCGATGCTGAGCACCCGTGCGGTTCGTTCACGGGCGGATGTGACGGCCGGAGTCGTGGGCGGCATGCTCATCCTGGCGGCGCTCGTGCTCGTGATCGTTCTCAAGCGGACCGACGTCGTGATGCCCATGGTGGTGCTGGTCGGGGTCGTGGGCGTCGTCGTCCTTCTTCTCAATGTCCTGGGGCCCAACTACGCGCCTGAGGCTGGCACGCCTCACTCGATGCCATCGAGATTCTGGTCCTGCTCTCCATCGCGCCCCTGGCCGCCCTTGTCATTGGGGTGCTGTGATGGCTTCCAACAAGGACATCCTCAACGCGCAGCGATTCAACCGGCAGCGCCTCGTCATGGCCTTCAACGCGAACACTGGGGGCCGAGAGCTGGAGCCGCGCAATATGCTCCGGCCAGTCCTCGGTGGATCGCGGTGGCACTTCGTCATCCTTCTGGTATCGCTCATCGTGTCGATTCACCCTCACCGCTGCCCAACGACTGGCAGAACAACACTCTCATCGTCGTGAAGAACGAGGGCACGCGCTACGTCACCATCCGCGGACGTCTACGTCCAGTCACAAACATCGCCAGCGCCCGACTCCTGTCCGACCTGGCTCAGCAGACCACCGCCGGCGCCGACACGCTGAACGGGATCGAGAGGGGCACATACAGGTAGGGATCGCCGACGCCCCGGAGTCGCTTCCTCGCCGCCAAGTCCTTAGTACCCGAGAGGATGGGCCGCCTGTCTCCTCCACTGCAGGAGCAACATCGACCTTCGTCGGTCTCAACACCTCGCGCATGGGCTTGCGGACACGCACTGGTATCGGTGGGGAAGAGCCATTACCTCATCGCCAACGGCCACCGCTACCCACTCCCTCCGAGAACCCGGATGCTCCTCCACGCCTCCTGAATCTCGACGCCGATCCGGTGGTCGCGGTGACGCCACCTGATCAACCTCTTCCCTCAGGAGCACGATCAAGCCCCTTCACTGTCGGACGCCGGCACTCCGGTGACCACCCCTGTCCCTCGATCGCCAACCCCACCGCCGGCTGCTCGTGGTCTCTGAAGGCTCAGCTCAGCGCCACTACCTGGTGCGAGCTGACGGTCGGGTCGCTCGTCCTCAACGAGGTCGAGCTCGCGATGTACAAGCTCGGCTCGCCCAACCCCAGCGAGCAGCAGGTCAACGCCTCGGACCTGAGTCAGGCCAGCACGACGACATCGTCGGCCCCGTCCGACTGGCCCGACACGTTGGGCAAGGGCGTCGCTGAGAAACAGAGCGCCTGCGCCGCCCTCCAGGTCGACGCCTGGGGCAATGACCCGACGATCAACGCGAGCAATCAGATCGAGAAGGGCGGAGTGACGGTCAAGGGGGGAACAGGTGCTTTGGTGCGGGCGACCTCCGGTGGCTCCGCCGGTCAGATCTTCCTGCTCACGGACGCCGGTCGCGTCTGGGCGCTAGGAGGCACCACCGCCGACACAGTCAGGCAGCTCGGTTACACCATGAGCAACGTGTCCAACATTCCCTCCCCGTGGATCTCCTTGTTCCCGGCAGGGCCGGAGCTGTCGAAGGCCGCCGTGGAAGGGCGTGCAGGACAAGTGAAGCATTCCCCCGCGCCGCCTGGTAGTGTGCGTCCCGCGGTGGTCCCAGTTGGCCACGTCACCCATCCTGGGAACGGCGTCATTCGCCACGTCCCTCTGTGGTCACGGGCGCGAGTGCTGTCGCCGGCGGATCCCTCCTGCCCCGGCTCCCCATGCCGAATCCTCAGCCGGCATCAACACAGGACCCCGCCCCCGCACCACAGGAGGCGGCAGCCTCGGCGGCGCCAGCCTCACCCACGCCGTCAACCTCGTCGGAGCAGGCCGAGACCGCCGACCCACAGATTCAGACCGGTCCTCCGCCAGTTAATACCGATGTCGCTGACTGTCAGCGAGGAGAAGCTGCTGACGACCAGTCCGCCGGTGTTCAAGCAGATTGGCGTGGAGCAGGCCTGGGGCGTCGCAGAGGGCAGGATGTCGTTGTAGCGGTTGTTGATTCTGGCGTGGATGCGAACAACCTCACCTCCAAGCGAGCGATGACCTGGGGATCGATCTCCGGGCCGGGGAGACGGCCAGCGCGACGACAGCGGTCACGGGACCGCGGTGGCCGGGATGATCGCCGCCCGACAGGTGGAGGGCTCCGGCGTCGTCGGGATCGCCAAGAGCGCCACCATCATGCCGGTACGGGTGTACCAGGGGATTCCGACGATCAGGTGAAGAAGCGGGCGTCGGCCCTACGCCTCGCGCGCACCGCCGAGGGATCCAGTGGGCCGCTGACAATGGGGGCCAGGCGTGATCGTCGTCGGCTTTCACGCCGACTCAGGACGAGCCAGAGGTTCAGGCAGCGGTGAACCACGCGACTGAGGTAGGGGCGTGTGTAGGCCGGAGCCGGCACCGTGAGAGCACGAAGCGTCCGAGCGGTGTAGCGACGGCCTCCACCCCACCACCCGCCACCGACGCGAACGGGGCGGAGATCCGTTACCCGGCCGCCTACCTGAATGTCCTGGGGGTAACGAGTCTGAACGCCAGTGGTGGCGTCTCGAAGGACATGCTGCACGGATCTCACGTCGACATCGCAGTTCCGGCCCAGGCCGTTCCCACCGCGTTCTTCAGGGAGGGGGACTGCCTGGTTTCCCAGAATCGCCCCTCCCCCTCCTTAGCGGCAGCGGGGTATGCCGCGGGGGTTGCGGCACTCGTGGTGGCGGTGCACCCGACGGAGACGCCTGCGTGACTGGAAGTGTCGGTTGACAGCGACGGCGATCCGGCCGGAACCAGCAAAATCCAGCCCGGCGACCGGGCTTGGGGGCTCCATCGTCTGCGTATGCGGCGCTGAACTCGTCAACGACGGTACGGCGGTGGGGCCGGAGAACCCGCGCGGCGCCCACCCGGTGCCGACGCCGTCTCCAAGTCCGTTGAAGCCGATCGTCCCCGACCCTGCACCGTGGCGCCGGGCGCGGCTTGCGGGGGGCATCGGGGCCACGGGATTGGTGGCGCTGTCCCTGGGCTGGTGCTAGCAGGATCTCGGAGGCCGGAAACAGGCCTGAGGTAGGTGCCTGAGCGTGTTCACTGGAGGTCCGTGACACCCCGACCACGAGTATCCTTATCACACTTACAGGGCTTTATTACTAACGGTTCGTAGCAGATCTCCGCTCGGGATGTCGAGAACGGTGGGGAGTTATCCCCCTGTTATTAACCTGACAGTCTGGTGGGGGTTGCTGGTGTCTGGGTTGTGGTTAGGGTGGGGTTTATGTCTGATCGGTTGGTTGAGGAGCGTTTGTCCCGGATTGCTGAGCAGGTCGCCCAGGCGCAGCGCAATAGCGAGGCGACTGAGCGGGTGCGTGAGCAGGCCGACTCGCTGGAGGTTGAGGGTACGTCCAAGGGCGGGGAGGTCACGGTGGTTGTTGACGCCGCCGGGCGCGTGCGGGATGTGCGTTTCACGGCGGCGAGTCAGGTGCTCAGTCCGTCTCAGCTGTCGGCGGCGGTGATGGAGGCCATTGATGTTGGCCGTCGTGAGGCGGCCACCAGGATCCGCGCGATCGTGGATCGTCATATTGGTGTGGACACGGGCTGGGTCAGGCGATGCTGGAGGCCCATGAGCAGATGGCCGGCCCCAGGGTGGAGCGACCCGGTGCCGAGCGGGCCGAGGACAGCGGCAGCAAGAAGCGCAGTGCGCCTCCTGGTCTCGTCTTCCCGGGCATGTAGCCCACCGGTGGCCTACCGCCCGCCCAGCACGATCTGGGTGGGACGGGGCGGTAGTGGCTGTTCTCGACGAGATCACATCAAGGACAAGAGAAGGAAGAGAAGAAAGGGGCCTGTGATGGCGGATATTCAGGTTAGCGGGTGAAACCCCTGCGTTCGGGGGCGAAGGATACTGATGCGGTGGCTGCTGGGGTGGCTCAGGCCCGGGACGCTTCTGGTGCGGCGCTGGCGGATAACGCGTTCGGCATCATGTGCTCGCCGTTGTTCCCGCCTGCCCACACGCTGGTGAAGACCGCGGCCGACCTCATGATGGCTTCTGGCTGAGCAGGGGCTGCAGCGCCACCGCCCCGGGGTACCCGCCACCGCCTTGAGGGCGCCGACTGGACTCCGCCGCCGGTGCGCGCCGGCTGGGGGCGTGATCGATGATGGGTAACGAGCTTGTCGCTGAGGTCAAGGAGTCGGAGACTGTCTGGTCTGGTTCTCGTCTGTTGGAGGATGGTGTTGATCTGAAGGAGGCGTTTGAGTCCAACAGCTGGGTCGCTGGTGGTCTGGCGACGGCGGCCACAGTCGCCGACACGGCTGCGGCGGTGATGGACCCTGGGTGAGGCCCCGTCCGCCGGAATGGGGTGGATCATTGAGCACTTTGTGGCCTTTGAAGCGACTGGCTCAATGAGCTGGCCGGTGACAGTGACGCGGTGGCTGCGGCTGCCCTGACGTGACGAAACATCGGCACCAAGCTGAGCTGTGCGCCACCGACCTGGAGGCGGTGTGCTCCAGCCGCCCGCCGGTCAGGAGTCCCCTGGCGGTGGCGACCTTCAAGACCCCTGCAGGCCGGCTCCGCCTTCCCCACCTGCGCATGACCAGCCAGCTGGCCGGCGCGATCTCAGGCGGCTGACACCGGCTCGGTGATCGTGCGCATGGTGCACGACATGGTCCGCGACGCCATCGCCGACGTCATCGGCAAGCTGACCTCAGCAGCCATCATGGCCGTCTCCCCAGGGCACAGCCGCCCCTGGGCAGTGTCCTCACCGCCGCCGACGTCTCCTCCCGCCACCCGCCTGTCCAAGGAAGTCACCAACGTCGTCACCTCCGCTAAGAACCTCAAAGGCCTGCTGAGCAAAGCCAACCGCCCGTCTCGACGACGTCGGTGAGAAGTTCTGCCGGCATGGCGGCCATGGCCGGCCAGAGCGCAGCCAAGAGGATAGACGACATCGCCCAGGAGCGCCCAGCACCGGCTCGACCAGCTCGGAGACCTCCTAGGCTCCATGGGCCCCCCAGCACGCACACCAGCTGGCGCCCCCGGCATGACCATGGCCCAGGCCCGCCGCGCAAAGCCACCCCCACCACCCACACACACCCCAAAACCCCCAAGACCCTCAAACCCATCACACCCCAACCCCAACGAAGGCCGCTGGGGACAAAAACTCAACGAAACCCCAGCCAAGTCCGACCCCAAACCAACCACACTAGTGGCGGCGACAGCACCCCACCCAAAGACGGAGGCAACGAAAAGGGCGGCGACGGAAGCGACCCAATGAGCGGCCCAGTCGTCTTCTATCCCCAAGAACGCGACAGCGGCTGAGATTCAGGAGGTTGACGATTACAGTTGCTGGCTGTAACCGAGCACTTGAAGCCAATGCACTGTCACCAACCGGGAGAGTCGCCACGACAGGAACCAAGCTCGACCGAAGCCAAGTACGCCGCTAAACTAGAGAGGAAGGCACATCCCGAATTGTATTCGGTGGCAAAGCTGCCGGTCACGTTCCTGACACCGGATGGGGGCGAGGCCCGGAGCCGCACGAGTGGCAGCCAGTCGTCACCCAAGCTGAGAATTCCAGTCTGGGGACAGAATAAGCGCCATCCTGCAGGGTACAAACCGACGGAATTCCTTCGCGGGGAATGGGAGTGAGACATCGTCTGATACGAACACTGGCGCGTCCAGCGGAGCGAGTCAGGGCGTTCCTGGTGGACATGGCGGACCACATCGGCTGGGGGTGGATGATCATCCAAGCGCGGATGGAGGCCGACTGGAAGGGCCTCTGGGACTACGCGCTACCACATGTGCATGCCACGGAGGAGACTGTAGGCTCGCACCGAGGCCCAGCTGGGCTTCCCCGCCTTCCGGAGTCCTACCGCGGCTTCCTCCTAGCAGCCGACGGCTGGCCCTACTCTTCCAGGACATGTCGATCTTCCACCTCCGACCTGCTGGGCGGCGACCTGCACTGAGGGCAGGGCAGATCCCGCTGGAGCTGGAGGAGGTGTGTCGAGGCCATGGCCGCTGACGGTGTCATCGCCGCCGACCACTTCCCCGTAGCCGCCCTCGCTGGAGTCGATCGACGTTGCCCTCATGGGAAAGCCCGGCACCCCGGTGGAGGGACCGTCTCCTGGGTACGCGGCGAGGTCATGCAGCGCTATGACGACTTCCTGGACTCACTACCCTGTCCATGATGGAGCTCAACAAACTCGATATCGCACGTCTACGAAGGGACTCTCGGTCCCAAGCCCGACGGTGTGCCCCACGCTGTCATCGACCACCCCGGCAACCCGCCGGTCTTCGAGCACGCCCGCCGCGACGACCTGTAGAACCGACATATGCAGCCTTCCACTGAATTCAGCCTGAGGCACTGCCTATCCCTGCCGGGCGACGAATCACTTTCGCAGGAGCATGGATAGCCGCTGAAAGCCGGGGATTAGCTCGTCAGCCGTGTGGTGCTGGGGTCAAGTCGAGACAACTGACTTGACCCCCGCACCACACGGCTTTTTCAGCTCCTACCCCAAGCCAGCGGATCAACTGCTTACACTCGACCTGAAACCCAACCTGTTTAGTGATCGCCTTGAGGCATATTCACAGGGCTAGCTAACTCCAGCATTTGCACAGGTCAGAGCAACTTTGGCGGATGCTACGAATAAGCCTCCTAAACAAGATCACTACTACCGCTCGTTCACCCTCAACAAGGACTGAAGCACACCCACCGCCCGCCGCGGCAATCTAGCCACCACCACACCAGATGAAAAAGCAACGCCGTCAGTCAGTCTCAGCAGGAAGGCCACACCCAGCACTCGCATGACCGGCCAGCTGGCCGGCGCGATCTCAGGCGGGCTGACACTGGCCTCGATGATCGTGCGCGTGGTGCACGACATGGTCCGCGACGCCATCGCCGACGTCATCGGCAAGCTGACGTCGAAGGCGATCATCACAGCCGTCCTCAGGCAGCCAGCCAGCGGCTGGGCGATAACCCCGCCCAGCGCCGACGTGACCGCCTGGGCCACCCGCCTGTCCAAGGAAGTCGCCGACGTGGTGACCTCCGCCAAGAACCTCAAAGCGCCTGCTGAGCCAACCGCCTGTTCGACGACGTCGCCGAGGCCTTCAGCCGCATCCCGGCCAAGGTCAGCGAGGCCGTCACCACGAAGGTGGAGGCCGCCAAGGACCTCGCGTCCACCCTGAGGAACCCCTCAGTACGCACTGGCCGGCCTACCAGGTTTCAACATGCGCCAGGCCGGCGACATGGGGAAAGCCACACCCACCGTCCACAGGCCCAGCGGCGGCCCTAAACCTCCCAAGACCCCACGCCCCAACCCCAACGAAGGCCGCTGGGGAGCAAAGCTCGACGACGCCACCAGCACCACCAAGCATACACCAGCAAGGCGACGGACGCCGCCGCTGACGGGGGCCAAGAGCGCCAGCCACGCAACGGCGCAGCTGCCGACGGAGCCAAGAACGCCAGCCACGCGACCGACGCTGCCGCCGACGGGGCCAAGAGCGCCAGCCACGCGACGGATGCCGCCGCCGATGGGGGCCAAGGAGCTGCGCGAGTGCCGCAGGCGCGGCGGCAACCAGCGCAAAGCGTGCCGGCAAGGCGGCCGACGCCGCCACCGACGGGGGCCAAGAGCGCCAGCCACGCGACCGACGCTGCCGCCGACGCCACCAAGAGCGCCAGCCACGCAACGGACGCCGCCGCTGACGCCACCAAGAGCGCCAGCCACGCAACGGACGCCGCCGCTGACGCCACCAAGAGCGCCAGCCACGCGACCAACGCCGCCGCTGACGCCACCAAGAGCGCCAGCCACGCGACCAACGCTGCCGCTGACGCCACCAAGAGCGCCAGCCACGCGACCGACGCTGCCGCTGACGCCACCAAGAGCGCCAGCCACGCGACCGACGCTGCCGCCGACGCCACCAAGAGCGCCAGCCACGCGACCGACGCCGCCGCTGACGCCACCAAGAGCGCCAGCCACGCGATCTCGACGCTGCCGCTGACGCGCCACCAAGAGCGCCAGCCACGCGACCGACGCTGCCGCTGACGGGGCCAAGGGAGCTGATGATGCAGCCGATGCTGCTGGTGACGCGGCTGATGGGGCCAGGGGCGCTGACGACGCCGCCGGCACGGCGGCGGACGGCTCCAGGGTGCTGACGGCCCTGCGGATTTCGGCCCTCGTTCGATGAGCGTCATCGCCCGGAGGTGACTAAGTCGGTCATCGTGAACAAGGATGACGACCTGTATCCCGGCAAGATGACCCTGTTTGCCCGCGACCCCAACGTAACGCTGGATCCCAACACTCACTACCGGGTCGAGCGCCCTGGTGGGTGCACTCGGACCACTACACGGACGCCAGCGGAAACGTGACGCACGTGGAGTGCCACTGAAGTGGCAGCAGACGGGCTACCTCAACGCGGACCTGCAGCACCCCCGCCCAACGCGACGTACTCGGTGGATCGACAAGTTCCACTACGTCACTGATGAGCACGCGCGTACATCGCGCATGGAGGTCGACGGCTCATGGAGCCCCCTGGATAAAGCTAACGGGGAGAAGGTGCGCTCGGCACACCCAGAGCAAGGTGAAGGCTCTGGGAGACGACCTGCCCGGTGAGTACAACGGTGGGCACGGGGCCGGTACCCAGTTCCACGGCCCGCCTGAGAAGATCAACGTGGTGGCGATGCTCAAGGAGGTCAACCAGAACTTCCCCAACAGCAACTTCGAGTCCTACCTGAAGCTGGAGCAGCAGATCGCCAAGCGAGCCGGGCAACTACAAGGGCTTCGCCGTAGACTTCAACTACCGCGACCCGGTCGGGCCGGAGCTGACCAAGACCGAACAAGTACCCACCGAGTTCTACATGACGTGGACAGACGCGTCTCGGTGCCGACAAGAGTAGGCTGTTCTGAACCATTAGGAGGTAGTTTCTGTGGAGTGCTGAGGACCTGAGTGCCCAGGAGGCCTTCGAGCGGTTCGAGGGCATGCTGCGGGACTGGCTGCGTGACAGCGGCGGGACCCGCATCGACATCGACTACCACGCCATCCACCGCACCGGGCATGTCATCAACTGGCTGACGATCGATGGTCAGCGCAAGACCGTGCGGTTTCCTGCGAAGATGGACTTCACCATGTGCCAAAGCTTCTGTCCGGCCCAGGTGGATCCTCATCGGGGTGCGGACATACTGCACCTGTGGATGGAGACCCGGACGGTGTGCTCCACTCAGGAGTCGGACTGATGCGTGAACCAGTCATTGACGGAGAGCCGGTGTCGGAGCAGGGAGCGGCGGTGGAGCTGAGGCTGCACCCCAGGGATCCTGAGTTCATCCCGGAGTGGATGGCGACCAAGGCAGCCGCCTTCCACAAGCAGGAGGAGGCCCGAGCCCGACGTCGCGAACGCGACCGAGCCCGCCGGCAACGCAAGAGCCGAAGCCGCCCGCCGCCCAGATCACCGGAGCAGGGACCGAGGCGAGCAGCGGCCAGGGCGGCCAGTAGCAGGCTTGGCGGGCGCACCGGCGCCGACGGTTTCACGAGCCGTCCCGGTGCCCCTGCCTGTCCCGTCACAGCTCCCGGGCCGTCCACTACCACCGGCCTGCTTTGGCGGTGCGTGGCTGCGCGGCCGGCTAGGGTGATGGTGGCCGGGGTGTGCCGGTAGCGTGAGTGGTCCCTGGCCGAGCTGGTGCCGGGCGACCTGTTGTTAGTGTTGTTAGTTGTCCCCGTGTTACTTCTTGAGCGGGGGCGTATTGATGATGAATGGAGAGCAGTGATGCGGAATGGTCTTTTGAGGCCCAGATGCAGGCCGCGCAGGCGATCGCCGACCAGTGGGGTGGGTGGATGCGTTCCACCGGCGCCGATGAGGTCGTCGCCGAGTACGAGGCCGTCGGCCCCCGCGCCGCAGTGAGCAGCCAGGTGCTGCACCAGGGCCAGTGGATGAACAACGCCCCGCCGATGGAGCTGGTTGGCCTGGGACTGAACCTGCGCACCGCGATGGGCGCCCCGGCGGTGGTGCGTGGACCTGGGCCAGACTGTCCATGAGCAGCTCACAGGGCTACAAGCTCGTCTCCGACTTCAACTACGACCGCGAGCCCGACCTGGACCCGCCCTACACGGCCCAGGACATCGCCCAGGAGCTCCAGGCCTTCCCCGCACCCGGACGCCACCCCTCGACTGGATCGCATCAACAGCTGAACCAGCCCCCACCCAACCACTGCGGGCCGCAGCATCCCCACCGAGGCCGCGGCACCTCGCCGAGGCCACCCCAGCAGTCCACTGGCCAGTTGAGCGCTGAAGGAGGCTCACGCGAGCCGCCCATCCAGCAGGCACCTCACCAACCACCCCACCGTTCCGCACTCGCTGGAACAGTAGCACCCTGTTGCCTCGACCAACTCTTGACGGTGGATTGATGTCTCGCTGTTCCCTTACGTCGCGAACGACGTCGTCCGTGGTGAGTTTCGATCCTGGGGAACAGGATGACCATTGTCCAGTAGGGTCGAAACCGGCGGCGCCCCTCATCGGGAAAGGAGACCGAAGGCCATGAATGACACCGCTGCTGGCGCGCCCAGCGAGGAAAGCCGACCAAGTCAGGCGCGCAGGGAGTTGAGTTTACGTGGCCGGACTACATCGGCTGGGGCGCGATGATTAACCAGGCGCGGATGGAGGCCGACTGGAAGGGTCTGTGGGACTCACGCCATACCGCACCTTCACGCTACGGAGGAGACCGTGGCCAGCACTGAGGCCCAGCTGGGCTTCCGTCTGCCGGAGTCCTACTGTGACTTCCTCACTGGCCTCCAACGGCTGGCCCTGCTTTTTCCAGAACATGTCGATCCTCTCCACCTCCGACTTGCTGAGCGGCGAGCTGCATAAGGCCAGCCAGACCCAGCTGGAGTCGGAGGAGTGTGTCGAGGCCATGGCCGCTGACGGTGTCATCGCCGCTGACCACTTCCCCTGTGGCCGCCTCTTTGGTCCAGACTGACGTTGCCCTCATGGGAAAGCCCGGCACCCCGGCGGAGGGGACCGTCTCCTGGGTGCGCAATGGAGAGGTGATTGAGCGCTATGACGACTTCCTGACTACTACCTGTCCATGATGGAGCTCAACAAGCTCGACACCGCCGACCTCAAAAAGGACTTCGGTCCTAAGCCCGACGGTGTGCCTCACGCTGTCATCGGCCGTCCCGGCAGCCCGCCCGTCCTCGAAGAGGCACGCCGCGACGACCTCTAGAACCGACCATAGGCAACCTTCCACTCGGATTCAGCCTGAGTACCGCCTTCTCTCCAACCGGCCGCACACCACTCCCCGCAGGGGCACGGATAGCTGCCGAAGCCGGGAGTAGTTTCGTCGCTTTTGGTAGCTGGGGGTCAAGTCGAGACAACCGACTTGACCCCAGCACCACAAGGCCTTCCGCTCCCTACCCCAAGCCAGCGGATCAACTGCTTACACTCGGCCCGAAAACCCAACCCGTTTAGTAAACGCCTTAAACAAGATCACTACTACTGCTCATTCACTGGGGCGCGCAGGAGCTTACGTGGCCGGATTACATCGGCTGGGGTGGATGATCATCCAGGCGCGAACGGAGGCCGACTGGACCGGTTTGTGGGACTACGCCCTGCTCGCACGTGCACGCCACGGAGGAGACTGTGGCTCCACACCGAGACCCTGATTGGGCTTCCGTCTGAAGTAGTACCACCGTCACCACCAGGCCACCCATGCCCACGCCACCTAAAACGGAAGCCAGTGTCCTCAACCCTGACAGCCCCCAGGACACTAAGGTGTCAGAAAGTAAGGAAGGAGACTGAAGGTCATGAATGACACCGCTGCTGGCACGCCCAGCTAGGAAAGCCGACCGAGTCAGGGCGCGTGGGAGTTTACGCGGGCCCAACCACATCGGCTGGGGTGGATGATCATCCAGGCGCGGATGGAGGCCGATTGGAAAGGCATATGGAGCCACGCCGTTCCGCACGTGCACGCCACGGAGGAGGCCGTAGCCAACACCGAGGCCCGGCTGGGCTTCCGCTCTACCGGAGTCCTACCGCGGATTCCTCCTGGCCTCCAACGGCTGGCCCTACTTCTACCTGGACATGACAATCTTCTCCACCTCCGACCTGCTGGGCGGCGAGCTGCACGAGGCCGGCCAGACCCAGTTGAGCTGGAGGAGTGCGTTGAGGCCATGGCCGCCGGAGGCGTCACGCCGCCGACCACTTCCCGTAGCCGCCTTCACTGGAGTCGATCGACGTCGCTCTCATGGGAAAGCCCGCACCCGCAGCAGCGGGTACCGTCTCCTGGGTGCGCGGCAAAGTGATTGAACGCTATGACGACTTCCTGACTACTACCCGTCCATGATGGAACTCAGTAAACAGGAGACGGAGTCCATCCGAAGGAAGCGACGGCCCTAAGCCTGACGGCGTGCCTCATGCTGATCATCGGCCGTCCTGGCAGCCCACCCGTCTCGGAGAGGCCCGCCGCGACGACCTGTAGGTCTCACGGCACGAACGGCTCGCCACACACCACTTCGACCCGAAACGACCCGCATCGTCAAGCTTCATCAGTACGCACAGCAACCTCAGAAGTGAGGACGTCAGCGACTTATCATACAGGTGACGAAATGAGCGCCGACCCCTCAGGGTTTTCGGTCCTACCCGGTTGACCAGGCGATGAGCACTCATTCGGTCAATCGCCGAGCATCGGTGGCCTGGCTTGACTGTTGACGAGGCGTTCTCACCGCGCGACCAGTTCGGCTGGACCCCCCGCCCCGATGACGGTAGATTTTTCGTTACCCCCGCCAGCAACGGCGAGGAAGACGGGACAATAAGCATTGACCGAGAGAACAGAATTTACATATCGGGAATCCGCTCAATTAACTTCTCAGTTTCCTCAAAAATGCAGATCCTAACACTCAGTCAGAAATGCGCTCGATATATTCGGGTTACGTCGAATCCTCACTATGAGATACGGCACAGGCGAAGCCAGATCCAGATGACGTAGACGCAGTGTTTTGTGGCACCTACCATCACGCGCAAAGCATCGACATCGGGGCCACTCATCGATCTATTTCTATTGCACACGAATCGCCAGCCCTCACCAATCTCACCGAAGCCGAAGAGAACTACTTCGCAGAGGGAGAGAGAACTCTGACGGACACACTATTCGGCTCCGGCGTGACCCCCGCAAGGTCGCCGATCAGAGTGAGGTCACCGCAGTCACCCTACGTCCCGAAACACCCTGAACACCCCTCCGCAAACCTTGAACGAGGAATTAGCGACACTGCTCCTCATCCACCCCTGCGTCTCTACTGGATGGTAGGTTGGACTGCTGGGTGTTTTTCGGACAGTGTTTGTTTTCTTCTTGCTTCAGGCTGCCTTCTTCAGGTCCAGGAAATCGCGTTCGACCTCGTGTAGCGCGGTATCCCAGGGCTGAGTGAAGGCGGACATGATTGTATGTCAGCTCGATCCACGAGGCAATATCCTTGACCGCCTTGTCCTTCGTGGGATACACCATTCGGTGGACTCTCTCATTCTTGAGCGTGGCATTGAACGACTGAAGCCCACGCATTGTCCCAGCACACCCCCGTACGCCCCACCGAGGGACGAATACCATAGGAGTTGAGGCGGTCCAGGAACCTCTGAGACGTGTACTGACTACCCGGTCCGGAATGAAAGACCGTCACACCCCTGTCAATCGGGCATCTCCGAACGCCATATCAATGGCCTGGCACACCAGGGGACGTATGTGGTCGGCCATCGCATAACCCACCACCTTTTTCGTGCAGCAGTCCAGAACGGTCGCCAGGTAGACGAATCCGGTCCACGCCCTGACGTAGGAGGGGCACCACCCGCTGCGGGGAATGTCCCGCACAGCTTCTTGCCGGGCTCATCTGCGGTGAAGTCCCGCCTGAGCAGGTCCGGCCGCTCATCCAGGTCCCTGGGCCGGCACCGTGGTTCGACCTTGCCTCGCGGCTGTGCAGCCTGCAGCCCCAGATCACGCATGATGGGCGCGGATCGTGGACCCATCGGCCTGCACACCACGCCGCCCAGGACCACCTGGATGCGCCGGTACCCGTAGGTGCCATCGGAGTCCTCAAAAACGTCCTATAATAATGGCCAGCCCTCCCTCCGAATTGCCGTCTGCGACTGGGGCCGGTCGCGCCAAGAGTAGTACCCGATTTTGATACCCTGACCATCGACACATTGAGGAGATGGGATAACGGCCTTCTTCGCGGTTAATGAGCTCGAGCGATCAGTCACGGTCGTTCCTTGGCGAAGAAGGCAGCTGCTCAGGAACTCGTTCTCCCCACGCAGCTCACGAACCTCTGCCTTTAACTTTGCGATCTCGGCTGACTCGGAAGCCTTCTTACGATCCTGGTCTGTGGCGTGTTCCTTCTTGTATCTTGCGACCCAGTTACCTACTGTTTGAGCAACAAGGTCATATGAGTCGGCCACTGACGCTATCGTGCGTTCCTCTCGATGACTTCACGCACAACCTGCGCCTTGAACTCCTCTGAGTATTTTCGCTGCTGGCATGGTCTCCATCCTATCGACTCACGGAAGAAAAACTCCCCCAGTCCGAGAAAACACCACGCACCCCAGGTTGTGGGACCCGAAGGGCCTAGAAGGCTGACAGGTCGCTGAGTGGAAGTGATGTTCTGGCACACCCCTAACCAGCGACAGAATGATAGAGGTTGTTGTTGATAATTGATATGGATGCTGTGCGCGCTGAGGTTGAGGCGGCTCGTGGTGAGCTGGTCGATGCGGGCAATGTCAAAGGGATCCTGAGCCTGCCAGCTCTGCACACGGATCTGGCGGGCGATGCTCGACCCAGGACGCTGAACGCCCTACCGGTGCCGCACGGAGCTGGAAGATGGCCTGGCCTGCGCGCGCGTCCTGCCCCTGTGGGAGCGCGCCTTCCCGCGCGACGACAGGGTCCAGGAGATGCTGAACCCGCCCCAGGGCCCTCATCGACGCCAGCCAGGACCCCGACGACGCCGAGATGACCAGTGACGAGTTCCTGGCCGACGTCTACGACGAGATCGAGGACTTCGACGCCGTCACCCAGCCTGCCGCGTTCGTGGCCAACGGCGCCGTCAGTCTGGTCGGCTCAGCCCTCGACCGCAGCCTGGACTTCGACGTGGTGGGAGACATCGAGGACGACGACGAGCTGCTGCCGGACTCCCTCGAGACCAGCTACTGCTGCGCCAGCGCCGCAGCCGGGGCACTGAACTGGCAGCCGCTGGAGGACACCGACGTCGATGCCCGCAGGGCCTTCTGGCTGTGGTACCTGGATGAGGCCATCCCCGCAGTCCTTGAGGCTCAGTGACCACACAGCGCCAACCGCCGGGCCAGCCAGTGCTCAACAACAATCCAGTGCTCAACAGGAGGAACCAGATGATCGGACTCTGGGTGCGGTGCGCGCTGAGGTTGGAGGCGGCTCGCGTCGAGCTGCTCGATGAGGAGGACAACCCCAAGGCGATCCTGTCGTTGGGGACTCGTAAGCGGGTGTGGCGGGCCATGATCGACCCTGATGATCCTGAGGCCTCCTACCGTCGTCGGATTGAGCTGAAGATGGCTTGCGTGCGCCGCGTCCAGCACTGCTGGGAGCAGTACTCACCCAGGCGACCAGAGGGTCCAGGAGATGCTGGACCTGGCCCAGAGACTTGTGGACGGTCAGGAGACCAACACGAGGAAGGCGCTCAAGCAGGCCAAGAAGTTCCGCAAGGACGTCTGGACCGACGACAGCGACTGGTCAAAGGAAGGAGATCGGGCTATGTATGCGGCCTATGGTTGCCGTGTCATGGTGGTCTCGGCGTGCTCGCGTGACCCCTACGACGACGTCTCCGGCCCCGAGACGAACGACACTCAGCTGCTGCCGGACTCCGTCGAGACCAGCTACGACTGCGCCTGCGCCGAGACCGGAGCCATGAACGGCGTCAAGATCCACAGACCGACGTCCCCGCCCGCAGGGCGTTCTCTGGCTGTGGCACTCGACGAGGCCATCCCGCAGTCCCAGCCGGCTGAGCACTGAAAGAGGGGCTCACGCGAGCCGCCCGGCCAACTAGCACCCCACCGATCAACCAGCTAGCGGTGGTCGAGTCCTTCGACTCACCCCCACCGCTTCACATATGCTCGCGGTGGCTGCGGCTGCCTCGGACGTGGACGAACATCGGCACCAAGCTGAGCTCGTGCGCCACCGACCTGGAGGCGGTGTGCTCCAGCCGCACTGGCCGGTCAGGAGTCCCTGGCGGTGGCAGACCTCAAGACCCTGCAGGCCGGCTCCGCCTCCCACCTGCGCATGACCAGCCAGCTGGCTGGCGCGATCTCAGGCGGGCTGACACTGGCCTCGGTGATCGTGCGCGCCATGGTGCACGACATGGTCCGGCGACGCCATCGCCGACGTCATCGGCAAGCTGACCTCAAAAGCAGCCATCATGGCCGTCTCCCCTAGGCAGCCGCCCGCAGTGTCCTCACTCGCCGCCGACGTCTCCTGGGCCACCCGCCTGTCCAAGGAAGTCACCAACGTCGTCACCTCCGCCAAGAACCTCAAAGGCCGCTGAGCAAAGCCAACCGCCTGTTCGACGACGTCGGTGAGAAGTTCGCCGGGCATGGCGGCCATGGCTCTGGGGTACGTTCAAGAACGCCGACAATGCCGCCAAGGGAGCCGCACGCTGACAACGCAGCCGACGCCACCAAGGGGAGCTGCCGGCACCGCAGGCAGCAACCAGCGCAAAAGCGTGCCAGCAAGGCGCGGCGGATGCGGCCAAGACGGGAAAGAATGCCGATAAGCACCAAAAGATATACCTGAGTTATTCCGCCAGCATCAAGCTTCCAGAAGGCCGCAAAATGCAGCAAGCCAGAGCGCTCTGATGAAGCAACTCCCTGAAGGGTATTCTCGTAGCGACTTTACGCGAAATAAAAATGCAAGACACAGCAACTGACATGGCGAATAATGGCATACAGCGAGCGTGAAATTTCCAAGCTGAAGATCTGGCGGACGAGGCATCTACTGCACGTAAGGAGCTGGAATGACGCTGCCGCACGAATCGGGAGAGGCGGTGCAGGCGCATCTCACGGAGAATGGGTACCATATTCCTGAAGAATTCGGGCAGATAATGTGACAGTCAATACGGAACTGCCCCGCGAGGTTGGGCCGACGGATGGCCTGAGTCGAACGGCGACGAAATGGTCGTCGCTGAATACAAGGGAGTAGGACGCGGGTGGACAGTACGCCACGTGCGACTACTTACGAAGGAAAAGGCCCCTCAGGCATCGCTCTGCATACACGCGCGACCGCATGCTTAGCGACCTCGCTCGCCCAGTGCTTCCACGACCACCCCGATGTGTGGCAGAGCGTTCAGAACGGGGACACGAAGATGACAATCGAAGGTGATAGCAACACGCGAACCTGGTAGAATAGAAGTCACCGAAACCCCTTCGAGCTCACACTGAAGTCACTCAACACCTTCAAAAATTCTATCGACAAACTTTAGGAAAAAGCCCAGAGAATGCCATGCAACCTCTACCACATCAAGCGACACAGGATCAACAACACCAGGCTTTCGCTATTGCCATGTAGACCAGGCAATTGATATTATTCGAACAATTGCCGAACATCGATGGCCCATGACCGTCGAAGAAGCTTTCTCGCTGCGAGATCAGTTCGAGCTGGACACCCGCTCCCGACGACGAAGATTTTTCGTTACCCACGTCAGCAACGGAGAAGAAGACGGTCACATAAGCTCAGCCGTCAGCAACAATAGTATGTATCCAGAATCGCTTTCCGCTTGATCTAGTCTTTGCTCGGACCCAGGTCCGAAATTAGAACATTGATACAGTCAGCCCGCTCGGACTACGTTGCTGGACTTAATCACTGTACGGGGCCGCAACCCCGGCCATAGCAGCAGTAGAAACTTTGTCTTGGTATTTGCCGTCACGTGCGAGTGTCGGTTTAGGAGTCGCCACAAGACTCGTTTCCGCGACAATTGAATCGCCAGCGATGACTGATCTTACTGAAGCAGAAGAGAGAGTATTTTCGCAGAAGGAGGAGAATTGTAACCCTCTCGATCCAACCCGCGGTTGCGCTGGCAGCCGCAGCCGGGGGCACGAAACTGGCAGCCAGTGGAAGATACCGACGTGTCTGCTCGTCGGGCGTTCTGGCTGTCGGTACCTGAATGAGGTCATCCCCGCAGCCCTGGCCAGCTGAGCACCACTAAGGGGGCTTCACGCGAGCCGCCCGGCTAGCTGGCACCTGACTCATCATCCGCTGCGGTGGGGGTCGAGTCCTTCCGACTCGGCTCCCCACCGCCTCGCATCCGCACGCGGTGGCTGCGGCTCGCCCCGACGTGGACGAACACTCGCACCAAGCTGAACTGGCTCTTCGCGTTTGAGGTGTGGTAGCTGGAGCCTATTGACAGTGGGTGGGGTGGTGCGTCGTTGCTTGGGTAAGGTCGAGGTCCCCTGATGATGGGAGCTGCTACACACGCCATCAGAGAGACCTCGACGTGCGCTGAGACTCACCTTCACCGACCCTGATCTGACGACCTTCCTGGGCCTGGACACCCCTGGGACTGACTGCGGTGGGTCAGCTCCTGACCTCGACGAGAGCCATTGTGGAGTGCCGCATGCCGATCGGGTTTGAGAATCCGTTCTGCAAGGCTCGAGGCTCAGGGAGTATCCCGTGGGACGGTGGCCCGGCGCCTGGCCCACGTGCCGGTGGGGTGGAGACCCACGCAGCTGGTGGTGCGCGTGCGGCGCTTCGCTTGCACCCACTGTTGTCGAGTGTGGAGGCAGGACACCTCGGCCCTGGCCCAGCCGCGGGCGCGGCTGACCCGCTCGGCGGTGGAGTGGGGGCTGCGGGCCCTTGCCCTGGAGTGCATGTCGGTCTGCCGGGTGGCAGCCGCCCTGGGGATCTCCTGGCACACCGCCAACAACGCAATCCTGACCCGAGCCGAGCAGATCCTCAACGAGGTGCCCGACCGATTCAAGAGGGTGGAGGTCCTCGGCGTTGATGAGCATGTGTGGCGCCACACCAGGCGGGGCGACCGGTATGTCACCGTCATGGTCGACCTGACCCCCGTGCGTGACCGCAGTGGTCCGGCGCGTCTGCTGGACGTGGTCCCGGGCCGGTCCAAGAAGGTCCTCAAGACCTGGCTCGCGGCTCGGGGCGAGTCCTGGCGTGGGCGGGTCGAGGTGGTGGCGATGGACGGTTTCACCGGTTTCAAGAGCGCTGCTGGCGAGGAGCCCCTGCAGGCCCGGGCGGTGATGGATCCCTTTCATGTCGTGTCCCTGGCGGCCCGCAAGCTCGACCAGTGCCGCCGTCGGATCCAGCGGGCGATCACAGGGCGGCGGGGCCGGGCAGGTGACCGGCTCTACCGGGCCCGGCGCACCCTGCTGACCGGGGCCGATCTGCTCACCGACGCCCAGGCCGAGCGCCTGGAGAACCCTTCGCTGATGATCGCCACGCTGCGGTCCAGGCCTCCTGGGGCGTCTACCAGCGCCTGATCCAGGCCTACAGGGTCGAAGAGCCGGGCCTGGGACGGTTCCTGATGCAACGGCTCATCGACTCCTTGAGGCAGGCCGTCCCAGACGGGCTGGAGGAGATCCAGACACTGGCCAGGACCATGACCGAAAGAGCTGCCGACATCCTGGCCTCACTTCGACCGCCCTCGTACTCCAACGGCCCCACTGAGGCGATCAACGGGCGCCTGAGCACCACGCGGCACCGCCCTGATTCCGCAACCTGGCCAGTTACACCATCCGTAGCCTCATCCATGCCGGACGCCCTCAAAGACCACCTGCAGCAACCACCTAAACCAGCCAATAGGTCCTGCCTACAACACCCTCAAACACGAAGAGCCGCTGAGCTCGTGCGCCACCGACCTGGAGGCGGTGTGCTCCAGCCGCCCGGCCGGTCAGGGTCCCTGGCGGTGGCGACCTCGAGACCCTGCAAGCCGGCTCAGCCTCCCACCTCGCGCATGACCAGCCAGCTGGCCGGCGCGATCTCAGGTGGGCTGACGGTGGCCTCGGTGATCGTGCGCGTGGTGCACGATACGGTCCGCGACGCCATCGCCGAGCATCATCGGCAAGCTGACGTCGAAGGCGATCATCACAGCCGTCTCCTTTAAGCACAGCCAGCGGCTGGGCGATAACCTCGCCCACGCGCCGACGTGACCGCCTGGGCCACCCGCCCGTCCGGAAGTCGCCGACGTGGTGACCTCCGCCAAGAACCCCAAGAAGCTACTGATAAGGCTGAGACGCTCTTCAGGCGCGTTGGCAAGAAGTGGAGTCGCTCAAGGCGTCCCGCGCTGAGAAGAAGGCTGCTGAGAATCCCGCTGATGACGCTAAGAACGCCGACGACGCGGCCGACGCCGCCAAGGGGCTGCCGCTGCCAGCGCCGTTCCACCTGGCAAGGGGTGGAGGAGGAACTCCACCATCCGATAAAGGCAAGACGCCGCATAGCCCGGACAAGGGACGTGATGGCGCCAAGCCCGCTCCGAAAAAGAATGGGGTGAAAAGGCTCGCCCAGAAGGACCCTTTCCCAGACGTGCAGAGCGTACGGGGCGCCCTGCCGGATCGACGTTCTCGATATCATTCCTGACGACTGGATTAAGGACACCACGAAAAGAGACTAATGGGATTAGGTTTAGGATCCCACCGCAACGGCGAGCAAATTGTTACGAACCAGGAAAGCCCTGGGCCAAAGATCCACTACACTCAGGCCCATACATCCAGAGTGTCGAGGGCGGAAAACATATCGAATCCCTATTGGAAGGAAATCCAGCGTTATGATCGATCCCACCACTGCCGAAGTGCTGTCTATGGGAACCGAGGCTGAAACGAGCGGCGTCTTGAAGCATTTAATGCCGTAAAAGACAAGGAAGGACTGAATGACAATACCACCACCCTTGCCAGAACAACTGACATTCTTATTCAGCTAATTAATGACGGGATGATCGAGGTATGGCTAGGAGATCCAAGCTCGCGTGAACCCGTACATCACCCAGACGACCCTTTTAGGTTACCAGATGGTTACCTCGAAAGACTTCTGACGATGGATAAAACCAGACGGAAGAATGCTCTGTCTATGAAACAACAGAAAAAGGAGAGAATACCCTCAAGAGTGCCCATGGGTGAATGCGGCTCTTTTGGGTACTAGCCCGCAGAGCAGACTGAACAGCTCTCGATTGCGATAAACGAGAAGCTATCACCGTGCCAGGAATTATGGTTCTCGCGACATGCGTGATCCCGTTTTGGAGCAGTGCGGCACAATCGCTGACGTGATAACTGCTGCGGTCAAACACTGTCCATCATGGTGACCACCACGAGCCTGCGCCACCATCCTAGCCAGCGCCTTCAGTCGTCGCCGATGTCACGACGAGATCGAGGACTCGACGCCGTCACCCAGCCTGCCGCGTTCGTGGCCAACGGCGCTGTCAGCCTGGTCGGCTCAGCCCTCGACCGCAGCCTGACTTCGACGTGGTGGGAGACATCGAGGACGACGACGAACTGCCGCCGGGACATCATCGAGACTCAGCTATTCCTGCGCCTGCGCCGAGACCGGAGCCGCCAACACCTTCAGGGTCCACTCAGACCGACGTCCCTGCCCGCCGGGCCTTCTGGCTGTGAGTACCGACGAGGCCATCCCCGCAGTCTAGCCGGCTGAGCACCGAAAGAGGGTCACACAAGCCGCCCGGCCAGCAGGCACCTCACCGATCAACCAGCGTTAACGGTGGGGGCCGAGTCCTGATCTCGACCCCACCGCTTCACATATGCTCGCGGTGGCTGCGGCTGCCTCGATGGACGAACATCGCCGCCAGCTGAACCTCATGCGCCACCAGCCTGGACAAGGTGTGCTCCAGTCGCCTGGCCGGGCCAGGAGTCACTGGCGGTAGCGACCTTCAAGACCCTCCAGGCCGGCTCAGCCTCCACCCGCTTGACGAGACGTCAGAACTGCTTCTGCCGCATGGACTCCCAGACCAGTGAGAGAGCGCGACCAAGAGCGCGGATGATCTCGCCCAGAACGCTCAGCACCGAATCAAACGCCAGTTGACGACCGACAGTGGTGATGATCCGGGCTGACTCCGTCACCACGGACGGCGCACAATCACTCAAAGGATGGGACGCCAAGCTAACACAGTGGCGCACATCCAACTGAAACCATGAATTTAGAAGGAGGACATAGAATGGGCGTCAGGTACCTCCTATAGCACTCTCAATTCAGGACGCATTATCGCCGACACTGACACGTTCCTCCACGAAGGAAGCAAGGCATGGCCAGACTCCAAAGGGACGCGCTGGGACGACGATGAAGACGGTACCGATGCAGACATTCTGCTTACTCCAGATGGAGCATCGACGGTTATCAGTCACTTCAGCGACAATCGACTCATATCTGTGAGCGGGCAGACTTTGAGGAGGCTGCCGACATTGCCGCATGGGTGCGATCTCTCAACCCGGACCCCAATTTGGTGTTATGATTCACTACGAACGTCTTCGACGGGCATACCGTTCTGACTCCTGGCATCACACCCCAGCAGGTCATTGAGCAGTGGGTGGATCATCGGGAGCACGACCCTACGCGGAGTACCCCGAGTACTTCTCCTGACAACTCCGCCGATACCAACAACTTCACAGTAATACCCTGCCCAGGAGACACCAGAACGAACGACTTACCACTATTGATCCACTACCACAACCAGGTGTCTTCCTACCTCAAGCGACCCGCCCGGTGAGCACAATGGTGGGCACGGGGCAGGTACCCAGTTCCACGGCCCGCCTGAGAAGATCAACGTGGTGGCGATGCTCAAGGAGGTCAACCAGAACTTCCCGACAGCGGTTCGAGTCCCACCTGAGCTGGAGCAGCAGATCGCCGATACTCCGGGCAACTACAAGGCTTCGCCGTAGACTTCAACTACCGCGACCCGGTCGGGCCGGAGCTTTAGACCGCAGACCGAACAAGTACCCACCGATTTCGAGGCGACGTGCGACGGACGCCGAAGGCGTTCGTCAAAGTTTGCCGCTCGTGAACCATCACCAGGAGGTGTTTTCTGTGAGTGCTGAGGAACCTGAGTGCCCAGGAGGCCTTCGAGCGGTTCGAGGGCATGCTGCGGGACTGGCTGCGTGACAGCGGCGGGACCCGCATCGACATCGACTACCACGCCATCCACCGCACCGGGCATGTCATCAACTGGCTGACGATCGACGGTCAGCGCAAGAGCGTGCTGCTTCCCGCGAAAATCAATTTCGCTCGCACCGATCTGCATAAAAGTCAGGTAGATCCTCATCGGGGTGCGTGGACGTACTCGCACCTGTGGATGGAGGCCTCCGACGGTGTGCTCCACCAGGAGTCGGACTGGATGCGTGAGCCAGTTATTAACGGCGAGCCGGTGTCGGAGCAGGGCGCGGCGGTGGAGCTGAGGATTCATCCGCGGGATCCTGAGTTCATCCCGGAGTGGATGGCGACTCAAGGCAGCCGCCTTCCACAAGAAGGAGGAGGCCCGAGCACGACGTCGCCAGCGACCGAGCCCGCCGGCAACGCAAGAAAGCCGAAGCCGCCCAAGCCGCACAGGCCGCCGAGCAGGGGACCGAGGCGAGCAGCGGCCATGGCGGCCAGTAGCGGGCCCGATGGGGGCACCTGTGCCGTCAGCTATGTGGTTGGAGTCACTCTCCTGGCACCATCCAGACGCCTCGCAGCTCCGAACTCCTGGTGACGGTGCACTACGTCGGTGCACCACCACTCACCTGGCCACGTCGCCAGCCCATGTCACCAAGGAGTTCTCCCATGCGTACTCGCAAGATCGTGTCAGCTGCCCTGCTCGTTGCCGCCCTCGCCGTCGGCACCGCCGCCTGCGGCTCCACGAATGCCGATAAGGACAAGATGGAGCAGACCTCCACCCCGAACGGCACCATGAGTGACAACAAGATGTCCGATGGCAAGATGAGTGACGGTAAGACCGCCGACACCAAGATGTCCGACGGGAAGATGGCCGACAATGCCACCTCCGACAGCATGTCGGACGGCAAGATGAGCGACGACAAGATGTCACCCGCCCCCTCGGCCAGCAGTATGTCGGACGGCAAGTAGGGGCCCACCCAATGAGCTGATCCTCGATGCGGCGTTGGCCCGTACCCGCCACCGGTAGGTACGGGCCAACACATTGACAGACCGGCGGAGCAGGTACTCGACGGAGCTGACGCAGTCCAGTCGGCAGCGGCAGTCCCTGACCCGCGCTCCCCGCGGATAGGCTCGGCCGGAGGTTCTGGACCATGCTGACCAGGAAGACAGTCAGGACAGGTCGGCGTACTCCTGTGGCACGTCGGCAACAGCCTGAGCGATGGGGTGTCACGTCGTAGAAGGGGATGACCTTGGCCGATGCTGGCCGGCTCGGCGAGCACGGCGGCGATGACATGAGCCACGTTGCCACGCGACGTCGGTGCCTTCGAGGTCGGGGTGCCCCTTGGGGACGCTGAGCCACGGTGATGGCACCGGTGGGTTCATCCAGGGTCAGCAGGCCCGGCCCCAGGATCGTCCAGGCCAGGTCGGTGGTCTGCAGGTGTCGGTCTGCCGCGATCTTGGCAATGGCGTAGGCGCGCAGCGGGTGGTCGTCGGAACCCCGCCGTAGGCGGTGAGGAAGGAGACCATGACGGCGCGTGACCCGGCTGCGGCGGCGGCCTCCATGGAGCGGATGGCGGCGCGCGGTCGACGGCGTCGGTGCGCTCCGGGCCGCCCTGCCGCCGGCCCCGGCGGACCAGACGATCGCGTCAGCACCGGCAAAGACCCGAGTGAGCTCAGCGACGTCGGCTTCCTCGACGGACAGGACCAGCGGGTGGCTCCGGTGGCGGCGACGTCGGCGGAGTGGTCAGGGTTGCGGATGAGGGAGACAACCTCGTGGCCGGCGTCCACCAGCAGCGTGGAGGCCAGCAGCGCGACCTGCCGTAGCCCCTGATCATGACAATCGGGACATGTGCGAGTCCTTTCTGTACGTCCTGGGTGTTCGGGACCGATCAGACGATTCGGCCCGGTGGGTAACCCAGCATTCACCTCGCCCGCACCGCACGCACCCCTCCCGCGCTGGGCGAACTGGGACACAGAGGCGGGGCGCACCTGTCGACCGCTGCCCTGAGTCGCCTCGCGGCGCGAGGGCACTGCACGAGGGACGGAGGCCACTGGAAGAGGGTTGTACGTAGTCGCATGAGGTGCGGGGGTTCGTGCAGTATGCAAAGCCCCTGGCTGGTGCATTGCCACCTTCGTGGAGTAGACGCTCGGAGATGGCATCCCGGGGCCACCCCGACCGCATCGGACCTGCGACGAGATCGGCCGCAACCAGCAAGAGCCGACGAAGACCCTGCCGATCCTGTCCTTGCATCACGGAGACGCAGGCCGGCCAAGCATGTGAGCGGGGACCCTGCACCTCCCATCGGGGATATAGTTTTATCCCAGATGAATGCACCTCTTCAGAGTCTCTAAAAAGCCGCCATTCCACCGTGTTAGGCTCTTCGTATGCGACTAGGAGAACCGCCGGGCATACAAACCGACAGCCCTTGACGTACTACCAGCACCTTTGCACCAGACTTCACGAGTCATCATTTCCCGGGCATGAAGTGCACATCGGCACGATCGAGCTGGGCACCTCAACGAGGGTCATTCACGTCCACATGAAAGATGGCGTGGCCATCATACTGTCTCCTCACAGTCGAAGGAGACGCACTCGAAGGAGTCAGCCTCACCTCCTCACCCTCATCAAGCAGACGCTGACAAGAGAAGGGGCATCACAGCTCACTCTTCGACGATATGCTCGTCTTTTTATGACGCTCTTACCGTGCTCCACTTTGGCGATGACGGCTCCCCTCATTCATGGAGTGGTACGACCCGAGTTACTGGGACATAGCCTCGTTCATTGAAGAGACCTTCCCCAATCATCTCCGAAGCAGCCTTTGAGAACGCGTCAGAGCATCCACCGATGAGCAACCACGACGGCCTGGAACCCTTAACCGTGAGAACAGAAGCAGAACACAGCCCTCAAGGGCGCACGTCCCCACTGGGGCGACGTCAGCCGACGCCTGATCCCCTGAAGCTCGGATCAACCCTCGTCGGACTCCAGCGTCCGTCAGTCGCGGGCGTGGACGGACATGAAGTTGGCCAGGAGCTTCCAGGAGTCGGAGACGTCGTCGAGGCGCACGCGAGCCTGGAGCCCGGCGAGCCTCGTCGTCAGCGAAGTAGCCGTGACCGGCGTAGAAGCCGAGCCGGTGGGCGAGGTAGTCGCCGTCGAGCCTGGGATGGAACTGGGTGGCGTACAGGTTGCCCCGATCCGGAACATCTGACTGGACAGGCCTCGCCGGCCCCCAGGACGACGGCGTGCGGCAGCGTCGTGACCGCCTCCTTGTGGGCGACGAAGGCTGCAGACCCGGGGAGGCCCGCGCAGATCGGGTCGGCCAGGCCGGCCTCGGTGAGAGTGACTCGGGGCGGTGACGGCCTCGCCGTGGTGGTGTCGACGACGGCGCCCTGGTGGCAGGCAGCGTGCCGACGCCGTAGCAGGCGCCGAAGAAGGGGAAGTCGGTCACGACGACGCGGTCGAGCAGTCCGGAGAGCTCGGCCTCGACCCGCTTCTGGGTGGCGGACTTCTTCTCCGGCGGGGTGGAGGCGTTGAAGGGGGAGCCACCCACGAGGATTCCGGACCAGTCGTCCAGGTCGATCTGCGGCAGGGACTGGACTCCAGGCGCAGGCGACGGAGCGTGGACTCATCCAGGCCGGTGCGCTTGAGGAATGCCCTCGTACTCGGCGTCGGCGGGCTCTGCCGTCGCTGCGGGTGGCCAGGAAGAGGAAGGGTTTCCACGAGATGACCTTAACGGGGGCTGGCAGCCTGCGCAGCATCCTTCTCTACGCCGTTCCCAGAATCACGTTCAGGCGCCGGCCCGCAGGCTCGGAGGACCTCCTCGACGGCGGCCAGGGTGACACCGGAGGCCTGCCTCAGGGGAGAGCTGCGCCTGCCCTGAGGTTCCCACCGGCGGCCGAAGCGTCGAGGTAGGTCAGGGCGGAGACCGCCACGCCCCTCGTGCGGCCAGGACCATGGCCCGGCCACGGAGTCGGTGACGGCGGCGTCGGCGCCCAGGGAGGCCAGGGCGCGGGACTCGGCCGGGCTCGGACGCAGCGGCCCGGGCACGAGGGTGACCACGGAGCTCGCCGCTCACGCCGCGAAGGCCCCCAGACGCTCGCGGAGCCTCGCGTCCCAGCCCGCCGAGACCATGCCGGCAGCCGGGAAGAGGACCACCGAAGACGTTGAGGTGGTCGGCGACGACGCGCACCTGGCCCGACGCCGGCCCTCCGGCCACGTCACCGGAGCGCGCAGCGTGGCGCGGGTGACGAGCAGGGCGGCGCGCAGGCGGGCCCCACTGGCGATGCGGGCCAGCGCTGCCGCACTGCGCGCCGCCCGCCCTCGTGCATGCTGGCGTGCGACCGCGGGCGACGAGAACACCGAGACCACCGCGCTCGTAGGACATGAGCGTCCTCCCTGGCCGGGAGCGCCCTGGAGCCTGGACACCGGGCAGGAAGGACAGGCGCACACGGGCCGATGGGCGACCCCAGGCCTGGTCGAGATCGCGCAGGAAGGCGGGCTCGGCGATGACGAGGAGGTCAGTGGCGGGCGCGACCCGTGCCGGGAGGATGGAGGCGCTGTCGGGGTCCTCGTCCCAGATTCCTGGTGAGGCGGACTGCTGGACCATGGATTCTCCTCGGCAGCGCCCAGGGCGGCGATGGGACAGGGAACGACGGCCGGCGTTGAAGCCGGTCAGGGTGGAGCGGAAGTCTACGCGAAGACGCTGGTGGCCGCCGCCGTCCTGAACCCTTCTTCCTACTCAACGACAAAAACTTCAGAATCGACAACCCCAGAATCGACGCGGCTCCGGGTCGTTTATGAAGATTCCGTCGATTTGCGTGCAGGCAGGCGGGCCGAGCAAGCGAGCCAGCGCGCCGCCTTCACGCAAACGTTTTTTGAACGAAATATGCAAGAAAAAGAGAATCATCTAACATCTCCTCATGTCTGAACGCACGTACACTATTAATGCACCAATCGATCAAGTTCGATCAATCGTTACGGAGTTCTTCACCCAGGAAGGCTGGGCCGTCGCCCCTTCTCCGGCGACGACTCCTTCAGATCACCCGCGGCAAGAAGGGCATGTCCATCGCCTTCGGTGCACTCATGGGCAAGAACTTCTATCTTTCGCAGCACCTTCAGTTCGGGACCGGCCCGCATGGCGAGACCCTGGTGCGTTACCTCTCCTCGACGGGATCGGCCGTCATCGGCGGCGCCTCGGCATGCGCAAGGCCGTCAAGACCCACGCCGAGTACGCCGAGAAGCTCGCCCAGGCCCTGCAGTCGCGAGACATCCTCATGAGCGTGCGGCAGCCGCCGGCACCTGCGCGTCTCCCCTCATCCCCATCCACCCACTGCGCCTCCGGTCGTCCGCCGACTGGAGGCCCTCTGCGGCTCAGCTCAGCCGGTCCGACGTCGGCCCCGCACCTGCACCTACAGGCGCTCCCCACCGGGCACAATCAGGGCATGACTCGTACCGGGCCGCAGGGCCGCTCGCAGCCTCGCAGACCGCCCCCATCGGGGCACTGCTCTCCTCGCCCCCGGACCTGCCGGTGGTCGAGGTTCTGCCCGAGCTGCGCGAGCGCCTTCGCAGCCCCTCCGGCTCCGACGACGTCGGCATGCCTGGTCCTCACCGCCCCACCCGGCACCGCGTAAGACGACGCTCGTCCCACCGCTCCGGCCGACGTCCTACCAGCCGACGTCCCTGCCGCTGCACCAGCACGTTCCCTGGAACGCCGGGCCGGGCCGCATCGTCGTCACCCAGCCGCGGCGCATCGCCGCCTGTGCGGCCGCCCGCCGCCTGGCCGACCTCCTGGGAGGGAGGTCGGCGGCACCGTCGGATACGCGGTGCGCGGGAGCGGGCGCGCCGGCCCGGACACGCGGATCGAGGTCGTCACCGCCGGGTCTCCTTCTGCGCCGTCTCCAGCGGGACCCGGAGCTGAGCCGGCGTCAACGCCGTCATCCTCGACGAGGTCCACGAGCGCTCCTTGACAGCGACCCTGCTCCTGGCTCTCCTGACGGACGCGCGTGCCGCCCTGCGCGAGGACCTCACCGTCGTGGCCATGTCCGCCACGCTCGACGCCGACCGCCTGCGCCGCATCCTGGGCGAGCCTGTCGGGCGGACCCCTGCCCCTGCTGGTGGAGGTGCCCGGTCGACTCCACCCCTTGAGGAGGGTGTGGGCGCCGCCGGGGCGCACCGGTCGCCTCGGGGCCGCGCGGGGTGCCGCGGGAGTTCCTCGCCCACGTCGCCGCCACCGTGGAGCGGGCCCCCGGCCGAGCGCCCCGGTGACGTCCTGGTCTTCCCTGCCCGGCGCCCGCGAGGTCGACGACGTCGTCTCCTGCCTGCGCGCGCGCGGTTCCTGCGGGCGTGGACGTCCTGCCGCTGCACGGCCGCCTGCCCGCGAGCGCCCAGGACGCGGCCCTGGCCCTGAGCCCGGCGGGGCGGCGGCGCGTCGTGGTGGCCACGAACGTGGCGGAGTCCCTCGCTGACGGTGCCCGGGTGCGGGTGGTGGTGGACTCCACGCTGGCGCGCGAGCCGCGCCTCGGACGTGGCCCGCTCACTGAGTGGCCTGGTGACGGTGGGGGTCTCGCGGGCGGCCGGGGTGCAGCGGGCCGGGCGGGCGGGGCGCGAGGGGTCCTGGCGTCGTCTACCGTTGCTGCTCGCCGACGGACTGGGCGCGCTCGCCGCTGGCTCCGACCCCGGAGATCCTCTCGGCCGACCTCACCGGGTGCGGGCCCCTGGAGCTGGCCGTGTGGGGCGTGCCCGACGGCGCGGGTCTGGCCTGGGTCGATGAGCCGCCGGCTGCGTGCGCTGGCGGTTGCCCGGGAGGCGCTGGAGCGCCTGGGCCTGGCCGGCGCAGGTGGCGTGACGCCCCTGGGTCGGGCGGTGGCCGGGTCTGCCGGCGGACGTGCGGGAGGCGCGGGCCCTGCTGGCGACGGCACCGGTGCTGGGGCGCGACGGGCGGCCCGGGCGACGGCGCTGCTGACCGCCGACCTGCGCGGCGCCCGGCGGGGACCTGACGGCCCTGGCCCGACATGTACGCAGCGGCGGGGCCGGGTCGGGGGCCTGGAAGGCGGAGGCGCGCCGACTGGAGCAGGCCTGCCGGCGCGCCGTACCTGAGCAGCTGAGCACACCTGAGGACCCGGCCTCCACTGAGCGCAACCCCGCAGGCACCCGAGCGCGACGAGTGGTCCGGCTCGCCGTGGCTCACGGGCCGCGGCCGGGATGCGTCGGGGAGGCCCGACGGCGTCGGCGGAGAGCGCTTTCGCCGGTCCTGGGAGGGTGAGGAGACCGCGTCAGGCTGACCTGGAGTCGGCGGTGGCGCTGGTGGCCGGGACGGCGCAGCCGCAGTGGATCGCTCGACGTCGGGGCCGGCCCCGCAGGCGGGCAAGGAGGCGCACTACGCGAGCGTCGCCGGGACCGGGCTGAGCTCCGCCGGCGGGCTCGGCACTGGCGGAGTCCGAGTGGCTGGCGGTGGCGGGCGTCGGACCTGACCGGTGGGCGCGGGGACGACTCGTCCGGGCTGCGGCGCCCTCGATGAGCGGACGGCCCTGGAGCTGGCCGGGGCCTGGCTGGCCGAGGAGGAGCGCAGCCGTCTGGGAGGGCGGGACGCCTGGCACGGAGCGTCTGCGCCGCCTGGGGCCATCACGCTCGCCACCACCCCGGGGCCGCTACCGGGTCCGACGCGCAGGTGGCGGGACGCCGTCGTCGCGACAGGGTGCGCGCCGAGGGGCCGATGCCGGCCTGGCGGTGCTGCCGTGGGATGAGGAGGCTGCGGCCTGCGCGCCCGCCTGGCCCTGCTGCATGAGCACCTGGGTGAGCCCCTGGCCGGATATGAGTGATGCGGCCCTGGCCGAGCGGGCCGAGGAGTGGCTGGCACCGGCGGTGATGAGCCTGGCCGGGCAGACCGGAGGTCGGGGACCGGGTAGGCTGAGTCAGCGTCGTCGGGCTCGAGCGGCCGGCGTTTCAGCCTGGAGCGGCTGGACGTGGCCCAGGTCGCTGCGGGGCGCTGCTGCCGTGGCTGCAGGCGGCGCGCCTGGACGAGCTGGTGCCCTGAGCGTCTGGAGGTTCCCTCCGGGCTCACAGGTGCGGGTGGACTACACCGCGATGGTCGGTCGGCGCGGCGCGGTGCCGCGGGCTCGGGGTCTCCGGCCGACGCCGGGCGTGCGGGTCGGCCGGTGCTGGCGGTGCGGGTCCAGGAGTGCTTCGGGCTGGGCGGCCACGCCGCGGATCGTCGGAGGGCAGGTGGCGGTGCTGCTGCACCTCCTCTCGCCGGCGCGCCGTCCCGTGGCGGTCACCGACGACCTGGCCTCCTTCTGGGAGCAGGGCTGCCCGCAGGTGCGCGCCGAGATGCGGGGCCGCTACCCTAAGCTATCGCCTGGCCGGAGGACCTGTGGGAACGCGTCCGCCACGAAGGGGACCGGGCGGCGGTAGGCGGGAGCGAAGCCCACCGTGCGGCGAGGAGTCACCAGGGTGGAGGCGTCCAGGCGGCTGAAGCGGAAGCCCGGTGGGGTTGCGCTCGGTGTCGGGGTCGGCGTCGGGCACGACGTATCCGACGATCTGAAGGTTCCAGGTGCCGCGCCCGCCCCACAGGGTGGCCGTGGTGCGGGTGCGGCCGCGCACCACCGGGAAGCCGGCGATCGTGTCCGCCTGGACGGAGAGCACCTCGTGGGTCGTGGTAGCGCATGGCGCCGTTGGCGATGTCGCCGAGCCACTCGACCTTGGGCTGGGGGTAGCCGGTCATGTGGGTCAGGACGCAGTAGTCGGTGAGCAGGGCGTCGATCGCCTTGGTGTCACCGGCGACCATGGCGTCGCACAGGAGTGAGTAGAGGTCGGCGGCCGCACGGGGCGCGATCTCGGAGGCGTGGGGTGCGGGCGGACCTGGGTGCGGGAACGGGACAGGGGCGGGATTCGTGGGGACGGCGACTCATAGGGCTAAGTAAGGGCCCGACGCCGAATATATGGGGGACCAAGAGCGTTCCTGGCCGGGTCGGGGCGCATGTCGTCATGAACGACACTGAGGCCTGTCTGCACTCCACGAAGGTGGGAATGCACTGGCCGAGGGTTGTGCGTACTGCACGAGCCCCCGCACCGCGTGGAGTGCACCCACCTCTCCCAGTAGCCCCCACCCTCGTGCGAGTGCAATCAATCACTGCTCCAACCACTCCCGCAGCGACCCGCCTCGGGCTGATAGCCCTCAGGAGGCGTGACCGTCCACCCCAGCTCCCGAAGGACATCCGCGGCGATGCCGCTCGATGATCGGACAATGGCTTTCGCCTGCTCCATCCTCCAGACGAGCATCGGGCCTGATCAAGTTCCTGGCGCGCCTGAGGAGGATGGTCGACCTCAAGCTCCTCAATCAGCATTGTCAGGAAGTCCTCCAGCGTGGGCCGCAACCTCGGACCGCCGACGGGAAGTGGATGTCGAGATCTGGGGAGTCTTCTCGGCGCCTCCCGCTTCTTGACCGCCTTCGTCCGCTGCCACGGCCATCGCGGGACATCATGAAGGTCCAGGCGTCACGATGCGCGTGAATATGAAGGTGAGCAAGGAACATTTGCCAGAGGACGACGCCGGTAGTCAAGACGAGCAAGCCACTCGCCTCCACCATGCGGTCTCAGGCCGAACGTCGAGCCCTCGATGATCATGCACGGATGCTGTGTCGATATCGAGCACGGGTAAGACACGACGAGATCTAGGAGTTTCTTACCACCGATGGACAAGACGACAGGATCCTCATCCTTCGGATGAACAGCCGCCTTCCAAGAATCCTCTCCTGCGATGTCGACCTGGAACTCAGGCGCTGCCGGACAAACCGCCCGCACTGTCTGAGTCAGATCCTCCGCAAAACGGAAGGTCTGCTCGTCCGCCCCGGTGATCACTTGCCGAGAAGAAACATCAAGCTGTGGTACTCAGAGAACAGTTTGAGATCGTCCGACGGATACTCACCGGTGTACTCCTGAGCGAGTGCAGCATCAACGCTGCCGAAGCGACGCTCGAGCGCGCTGACAACAGCCCTCTCTCGTGCCTCAAGCTCGGTCTGCGAGAAGTGCTTTGACGACTCCACGTGACGGGATAAGGGCGGTGGACATGACTGCCTCCTTCCGTGGTCGTATACGCACTGTAGCGCATCGCCATGACACGAACCGCGCCCTCCTTCAAGGACGACCAGCAATGAGGCCTCAGTCAGGAGAAACCGCCCCACCCTGAACTGCACGAGGGTCGGGAATGCTACTGGCCGAGGGTTGTGCGTACTGCACGAGCCCCCGCACCGCGTGGGAGTGCACCCACCCTCCCCAGTAGCACCCCACCCTCGTGCATTACGGGCGTCTCACGACGTCGATGCAGCCGGCGGCGGCCTGATCAAAACGGCCAACGGGCAAAGCAAGAAACGCGGAGGGCCCGCCGTGCAGCTCGTGGCTGCATCGGCGGGCCCTCCCGTGGTGGCGGTAGCGCTGGGATTCGAACCCAGGGTGGCTATGAACCACACAGACTTTCGAGATCTGCACCTTCGGCCGCTCGGACACGCTACCTCGCCCACGAGGTTACACGGACGTCGCCCCGCGCCCCAATGCGGCGTCCTGCGGTATCGGTCACGACCGACGTCGCTCCCGGCTGGCCCGGTCGGATGGGCCCCCGTCAGCGGCGGTCGGCGAAAAAGCGCAGTCAGAAGGTCCTGGGACTGCTGGGCGCGCAGGCCGGGCGCACCTCGACCTGGTGGTTGGAGCGGGTGTCACGCACGACGTCGCGCACCGGAGCCGCAGGCCCCGGGTCCGGGGCCCCAGGCCCCCAGGACGAGTCGGGCCACCCGGGCCAGGACGATCGCACCGGCGCACATGGTGCACGGCTCGAGGGTGACCACGAGGGTGCAGCCGTCCAGGTGGGAGTCGCCCAGGCGGCGCCGGCGGCGCGCGCAGGGCGCGGATCTCGGCGTGCGCCGTCGGATCGTGCTCGGCCTCGCGGGCGTTGGCGGCCTCGGCCAGGACGGTCCCGTCCGGCGAGAGCACGACGGCGCCCACCGGCACCTCCCCACCCGCACCGGCCGCGCGGGGCCAGCTCCAGGGCGCGCACCATGGCGGCGTCGATGGCCGGGGTGGCGGGCCTGGACTGCGCAGCCGAGCCGACGACCGCGCCGCCGGCCCGCCCTGGGGCGACACTCCGCCTGCCCACCGAGTGCGCTGGCGTCAGAGCCCGGGCCGGAGTGCTCGGCGGCTGAGCAGAAGGTGAGGACGTCACGAGTTCATCATCTCGTTATAGGCTCCCCACAACATGCCCGGGCTCAGACAGCCACCCAGCCCCCACTGGTCCCCGGCGCCCTGCTCCCGGTATCGAGGCGGGTTCCCAACGCCCTGGGCGCGCCTGGGGCCAGCACCCCAAACCCCACGAAGACCCCGTGAAGACCCCCATGAAGAACGGAGCAGGTCGGTGAGCCGGTCCCCTGAATCGAGCGATAAGAGCGAGCCCGCAGCAGGCGACCCTCAGAGGGCTCCTCCCCGCCGGTCCCGTCGTCAGACCGCCTCTCACCGCTACGGCTCCCCAGCGAGCTCCCCTCCCCGGCGCACTGCTCGGCAAGCTGCCGGGCAAGCAGCCCTCAACCCGGTGGTGTTCTTCGTGTCGGCCACCATCATCGCGATCGTCGCCCTGGCCGCGATCGTGGTCCCCGACGTCGTCAAAGAGCGCCTTCGGGGCGGCCGTGACCTGGACTGAGCCGATGGTTCGGCCCTTCTACATCCCGCTCATCACGGCCGCGCTCGTCTTCATCCTGACCCTGGCCTTCTCCCGGTTCGGGCGCATCCGCCTGGGCCCGGACAACTCGACGCCGGACTTCTCCACCTTCGCCTGGACGGCCATGCTCTTCGCCGCCGGCATCGGCACCGGAGATCCTGTTCTTCGCCGTCGCCGAACCGGTCGACCAGTACGTGCACCCGCCCACCGGCGACGCCCAGGCCACCCCCAGGCCGACCAGCGCCCGCGAGGCCATCGTCCTGTCCCTGTTCCACTACGGCATCTCCGGCTGGGGCCTGTACGCCCTGGTGGGTCTGGCCATGGCCTACTTCGCCTACCGACGCCGCGACACGCTCACGCTGCGCTCCACCCTGCGCCCGCTGCTGGGGCGGCACACCGAGGGCGTCATCGGTGACATCGTCGACGCCGCGGCGCTGGTCGGCGGGGCTTCGGCATCGCGGCCTCACTGGGGGTCGGCGTCGTCCAGCTGAACGTGGCCCCTCAACATCCTGTTCGGGCTGCCGCAGGGCTTCCCCACCCAGATCGGACTGACCGCCCTGGCCGTCGTCATGGCCACCGTCTCGGCCGTCTCCGGCGTCGACCGGGGCGTGCGCGTCCTGTCCACCATCAACGTGCTGCTGGCCATCGGCCTGGCCCTATGGGTGCTCGTCACCGGTGACGCCGCCTTCCTCATCGACGCGCTCATCGGGCTCCATCGGGGACTTCTTCACCCGCTTCCCGCAGCTGACGCTGGAGACCTACGCCTACAACCGGCCCGAGGACTGGCTCAACGCCTGACCTTGTTCTTCTGGGCCTGGTGGATCGCGTGGGCGGCCTCGTGGGCATGTTCCTGGCCCGCATCTCACGCGGCCGCACCATCCGCGAGTTTCGTGCTCGGCAGCCTCCTGCTGCCCTTCTGCTACATCCTCATGTGGGTGGCGATCTCGGCAACCACGCCCTGACCTGGTCATCCGCGGCAACGGCGAGTTCGGGACATCACCCTGGAGCGAGCCCGAGCAGGGGCTGTACTGGCTCCTGGAGCACCTGCCGGGGCCAGAAGATCCTCATCGCCCTGGCCCCTGCTCAGTCGGGATCCTCTTCTACGTCACCAGCGCCGACTCCGGCGCCCTGGTCATGGCTAACCTCTCCAGCCGCATCCGCTCGGCGCGCCAGGACGCCGCCCCCGGCTGCGGATCTTCTGGGCCGCCCTGACCGGGATCCTCACCATCGCGATGCTCGTGGCCGGAGGCATCCCCATCCTGCAGCAGGCCACCATCGTCATGGCGCTGCCCTCTCCGGGGTCCTCATCCTCATCATGCACCCCTGTGGCGCTCCCTGAGCACTCGAGGACACCACAACCAGGCCCTGAGCCGGGCCGACCGCAACCGGGCCCTGGGCTTCAACGGGTCGGCTGCGGGGCTGGAGCAGACGCCCTGGCGCGAGCGCCTGGCGCACACCCTCAACCTCGGTGTCCCTCGACGAGGGCCGGCAACGCCATGGAGCGGCGCATCATGCCGGCCCTGGAGGCGGTGGCCACCGAACTGCGCAAGGAGAACGTCTCCGCCGAGGTCTTCGTCGAGGGTCCCGAGGCCCAGGACCCCGACGACGAGCGCACCTTCCTGGGGCGCGCCAGCCTGGTAGTCGCCTCCCACCCGGCCACCGACAGCGGCGAGGAGCAGTCCAGCTCCATCGACTCCTTCCGCCACGTGGTGCGCATGGTGGTCACGCCGGTGCCCGCCTACGGCTTCGCCGTCCACGAGGCCGACGACCTCACGGTGCGCCTCGAGGTGCGCCCGCACAGCGGCGGCCAGGGGCTACGACGTCGTCGACTGGAACCTCGACCAGGTGGCGCACGACGTCCCCGGACCACTACGAGCGCTGGCTGGAGTACGTGGGCACCTCCGAGAAGACCGAGTCCCGGTACTCGCGCCGGCTCTGACGCTCGCGCCCGGCCGCGTCGAATGTCCCCGCCGGCAGCCGGGGGTCAGTCCTCCTCGACCGTGATGAAGGAGGCGAGGCGCTCCTGGACGGCGGGGTCGTAGTGGTTGACGACGCCCTGCCCCTCGTCGAGGGCGGCGATGGTCCGCATGTCGGCGTCGTCGAGCTGGAAGTCGGTGACGTCGAGGTTGGTGACCATGCGCTCGCGGTGGACCGTCTTGGGGATGACGATGATGTCGAGCTGGATGAGGTAGCGCAGGGCCACCTGGGCGGCGGTCTTGCCGTGCTTCTCGCCGACGGCGGTGAGCACCGGGTGGGTGAAGATGTTGTTGCGACCCTGGGCCAGCGGCCCCCAGGACTCCAGGGCGGTGCCGTACTTGGCGTACCAGGCGCGGTTGTCGGCCTGCTGGTTGAAGACGTGGGTCTCCATCTGGTTGACGGCCGGAGGCACCTCGACGTGCTGCGCCAGATCCACGAACCGGTCGGGGAGGAAGTTGGAGACGCCGATGGCGCGACTTTGCCGGCGGCCAGGGCCTTCTCCAAGCGCGCGGTAGGTGCCGTAGTAGTCGCCGAAGGGCTGGTGAACGAGCAGCAGGTCGATGTAGTCGGTGCCCAGGCGGCGCAGGGAGCCGTCGATGGAGCGGGCGGCGCGCTCCTCCCCTGCGTTGGAGATCGACACCTTGGTGGTGACGAAGATGTCCTCGCGGGCAGTCCACAGCGGCGACGGCCGCGCCCACGCCCTCCTCGTTGCGGTAGGCCTGGGCGGTGTCGACGTGCCGGTAGCCGACCCGAAGGCCTCGAGCATCGGCCCGCTCGGTCTCCTCCGGCGGGGTCAGGAAGACGCCGTAGCCGATCTGCGGGATGTCCACGCCGTTGCTTGAGAGTGATGGTGCGGTGCCGTTGGCCATGAGTTCCTTCGATGCGGTCGGTGACGGCAAACCCTAGCCTCCCGCAGGCGGGCGCGACGTCAGCCCTGTTCGCCCCCGGCCCAACCGATGTAACGCGGGCCGCTCGCCCAGCTGCACGCTCCCGGGTCTGGACGCACTGGGCCCGAACCCGGCCGAGTCTGAGTCGAACCTGGTACCTCAGCCTGCGCCCGCCGCACTGCACAGGGCGTGGGGTCTGCTGGCGGATACACCACTCGGGAGGACGGCCTCGTGGAGCCTGGGACCGGTCTTGGCAGGGCGTGCATCGGGATGCCGGTGACACGTGTGGAGACTGAAACGGCTGTTGTGGCAGACCCGATGTCCAAATCGGTGACAAAGAGGTTGGGCGGAGTGAGACGGACGAAATGAAACCGCATGATTCCGCGGTTCTGTTGAAGACGCGAAGAACGCGAAGGGCTCCTTTGTCACCGATTTGGACACGAAGCGACCAGCGCCGCGGAACCTCGACGGGGACTCCGACGCCGGCCACGCCCCGATCACCGTCGGGGCAACGTGACCACGCCGTGAGCGCGCACGGAGCCGGCGCGCGTGGTGACGGTACGGCCTGGGCTGCGGGATTAGGGCTGTCCCCATGCGCTCCACGTTGCCGATCACCCCTCATCGACCACAAGCTCTCTGTCCTGCGTGATGAGAGACCCCGTCGGCGGTCTTCCGCCAGCTGGTGGATGAGCTCGTCACCCTGCTCGCCTACGAGGCCACCCGCGAGGTGCGCACCGAGGAGGTGGAGATCCGCACCCCGTGGCGTTGGCCCAGTGCCGCCGCTGGCCGACCCGCGCCCGATCGTGGTGCCGATCCTGCGCGCGGGCTTGGGAATGCTCGAGGGTATGACCCGCCTGCTGCCCACGGCGGAGGTCGGCTTCCTGGGGATGAAGCGCGACGAGGACACCCTGGAGGTGGAGACCTACGCCAACCGCCTGCCCGACGACCTCTCCAGGCCGCCAGTGCTTCGTCGTCGACCCCATGCTCGCCACCGGCCACACTCGTGGCCGCCATCGACTACCTGCTGAGCGCGGGGCGCGCGATGTCACCGCGCTGTGCCTCATCGCCGCCCCCGAGGGGTCAAGACGCTGGAGGAGGCGGTCGGCGAGCGCGCGAACGTCACGGTGATGACCGCCGGGGTGGACGAGCGGCTCAACAGAGCACGCCTACATCGTCCCCGGTCTCGGCGACGCCGGTGACCGCCTTTTTACGGCATCGTCGACTGAATCGCGCCCCCGTCCGACTGCCTCCTCCAGTGTCCCGCAACCCGACGACAGTAGCGGTTCCTCCTACGGTTCGAACTCACCCTCCTGCGCATCCGGGGCGGCAAGCCCTCAGGACAGTGACATCGTTAAATTGCAGCACGCACCCACCCCCATCATTAAATATTATAAATACTACAGCTTTCGCTAAGCTAATCAACATAGAAAACCTCACGCTCACCTGTGGTCCCTCTAGGGCTGGCTCGTGACAGTTGAGGCATGAACACCACGCCGCAGCATCCTCGCCCTGGCTCTGCTCATGCTCTGTCCCGGTGGCAGCTGGCGCTGGCCGCCGAGTTCATGGCCGTCGTCCCCGGCCCGCCCGCGCAGCCCAGCCCGGTCCACCCTGACCCTCTGCTGGCCAAGGGGGCTGATGCTGATGACCACCGTCCCCTCGTCTCCGCCCCCACTGCCCGGCGACCTGGTCTCCGGTCCTCCGTGCCCGCCCGGCTGCGCATCGTCGCCTGGATGCTGTTCGTCGTCGCCCTGGGGCTGACCAGCATGATCGTCTCCGTGCGCTCCACCCTCATGGCGGACATCTCCCGCTCCGCCAACGCCGACGTCACCCACGAGGTCAAGGAGCTGCAGAACTTCGCCGCCACCGGCGTCGACCCGCACACCCCGGCCCTTCACCTCCACCACCCGCCTCATGGAGAGTCTACCGGGACGGCCAGCAGCTCACCGACCGCGAGGCCGTCATCATCTACAACCACTCCACCGGCAAGGCCACTCAGGGCCTCCGGCGCCTCCGCCCCGACCCTGAACCCGACCAGCACGGATCCCCTGTTCGTCAAGATGCTGCAGACGCCGTCGGGCGCCACCTCCTACGGCAGCGGGGAGGTCCGCTGGGCCCGGGTCGAGCTCGAGCCCGACAACCCCTCCCAGCACCTGTCCGTCATCACCATGAGCTTCACCGCCTCGCGCGTGGACCAGCTCAACGCCACGATCTGGCTCATGGTCGGCATCAGCGCGGCCGTCCTGGTCCTCACCGGCGTCGTCGGCCTGTTGGTGGCCCGCCAGATCCTGCGGCCCCTGCACGACCTGCGCACCGCGGCCGCCTCGGTCTCCACCCAGGACCTCAACCGCCGCCTGCCCGTCAAGGGCCGCGATGACATCGCCGGCCTGACCGAGGAGTTCAACGGCATGCTGGACCGACTCCAGGAGGCCTTCGAGCAGTGAACCCAGTTCGTCCTGCGCGCCCACCAGGAGATCTCCGGTCCCTGGCCGTCATGGACGCGCGCCTGGCCAGCCAGCCGGCCACCCGCACCGTCCTCCAGCAACGCACCCAGATCGCCGAGCTGCAACGGGTCCTCGACGACCTCCAGTCCCTCACCCAGGCCGAACGGCGCGACTTCGCCCACCTCACCCCGACGTCGACGTCACCGAGCTGGCCGCACCCTGTGCGACGACGTCGAGGCCATGGCCCCGGACCGCTGGAGCCTCGACCTCAGGGCCCGCGGCACGGCCACACTCGACGTCGAGCGCGCTGCGTCAGGCCACGGGCCACCCTCGCCCGCAACGGGCTGCAGACGGCGACGGCCCCTCACCCTCACCGTCGCCCCCGGCACCGACGGCCACGGCCGCAGCGGGCTGGAGATCTCTGTGACGGACCGGGGTCCCGACCGTCCGACGACGACGTCGACTGGCTCTTCGAACGCTTCACGCACGGCGAGGCGGACGGCGTCAGGCCGCGGCAGCGGCCTGGGCCTGGCCATCGTGCGGGCCATCGCCGACGCCCACGACGGCACCGTCTTCGCCGTCTCCGCCTCGGGCCAGGGCGCCACCGTCGGCCTGCGCATCCCGGCCGACAGCTCCTGGAACCTCTCCTCGGACCACGATCCCGCCGCCGTCGTCTCCCCGGCCACCGCCCCCTCCTCACGCACCTCGGCGGCCACGGCGCCCCGGGTGAGCGACGGAGAGCCGGCGGCCGCCCACGATGACGGTGCCCACGATGACGCCGCCCACAATGGCCGCGCGCACGGCGCCTCGGGAGAGGAGGCCGGCTCGCGACCACCGCGACTGACTCCGTCGCCTCCTTCGAGACCGATGTGCCCACCCTGTGCGCGAGACCCTGCCGCTCTCCCTGGCCAGGAGGGCGAGCGGCCCCGACCCGGCGCCTGCCGTGGCGGCGCATCATCTCCGCCGCCCTCGCCGTGTGCCTGTGCGCGGCCGTGGGCGTGGCTGCCTGGCGCGCCGGCGGCGCCGAGGGGAGCCTGACCGTCACCGGTGCGCTCACTCTCATCATCTTCATCGCCTCGGTGTGGGCCTGGGCCTTCACCAGCGTGGACGACACCTACATCTCCCTGGGGGCCGCCACCGCCCTGGTCCCTCACCGGCGCCCTGAGCCCGGACGAGATGTTCGCCAGCCTCGGCGACGACACGATCTGGCTGCTGGTGGCGGCCTTCGTCATCGCCGTCGGGGTGAGCGCCTCGGGCCTGACGGGCCGCCTGGCGGCCTGGCTGGTCACCGGCACCGACCACCCGCGCGTCCTGCTCCACCTGGTGACGGCCGCGATCGTCGCCACCGTCTTCGCGGCCCCTCCACCTCGGGTCGGGCCGCCCTGCTGCCGGTCTACACGGCCCTGGCCGGCGCGCTGCGCACCGGGTCGGGCGACGACGACGCCCTGGCGGCCTCGTAAGCGGCTCATCCACGCCCTGTCGATCATCTTCCCACCGTCATCCTGCTGTCCGCGGTCTGGCTCCTTCCTGGGGCGGGCGCCCACCTGGTGACCTCCCACATCGCGGCCTCGGCCGGCGGGCAGGAGTTCTCCTTCGCCGGCTGGCTGCTGCTGGGCCTGCCCCTGGCGGCCCTGTCCAGCCACCTGTCCACCGAGCTCATCGTGTGGCTGTTCACCCGCAAGGAGGACATGCGCCGTCGGGTGCGCGTCGACATCGCCGACCTCGCGGCGGCCTCCCCGACGCCGGTCACCGGCCCCCTGACTCAGGCCGAGAACCGGGCCGCCCTGCTCGTCGGCACGGTCGTGGTGCTGTGTGCACCGAGGCCCTGCAGGATCGACCCGGCCATCGTGGCCCTCCTGGGGTCTGGTGACCTCGCTGCCCGGTTACAGCTCGGTGGCTCTGCGCAAGGCCCCGGCCAAGGCGCCCTGGTCTCTGCTGGTCTTTATGGCGGCCACCCTCGCCATGGGGGACGCGCTGGTGTCCACCGGCGCCGCGAAGTGGGTGGCGACCTCGGCCTTCAACGCCGTGCGGATCCACTCCCCCTGGCCCTTCATGCTGGTCGTCGTGGTGCTCTCGACGGCGTCGCACCTGGTCATCCAGTCGCGTTCGGCCCGCTCGGCCGTCCTCATCCCGATCGTCGTGGCCCTGTCCCCGGCGGTGGGTGTCAGCCCAGCCGCGGCGGCCTTCGCCTCGACCGCCGCCGCGGGCTTCTGCCACACGCTGCCGTCCTCGGCCAAGCCCGTGGCCATGTTCTCCGACATCGAGGGCATGGGAGACCTTCTCCCCGACGACCTGCGGCGCCTGTCGCTGCTCCTCGGCCTCATGGTGGTCCTGGTCGCGGCCTGCAGCGCCTGGCTGTGGCCGCTGCTGAGCCTGAGCTGGTGAGGCCGGGGCCCACTCGCGCCCTGGCTCCCGCCCTGTCCCCTGAGAACCCCCGTACATCACTGCACTCCTGGAGGAAAGTCATGCCCACGTCCATTCCCACCCGCATTCTCGTCGCCCCTCCGGCTTCGGGCGAGAGCCTGTCGCCTGAGGGGTGTGCCAGGCAGTGGCCGCCGGGGTGCGCCGTCTCCTGCCCGGCGCCGTCGTCGTCGAGCTGCCCCTGGTCGACGGCGGTGAGGGCTCGGCGGCCACGATGGCCAGGGCCACCGGCGGCGACCTCGTCACCACCCGCGTCACCGGCCCCGTCGAGTGATCCGGTCGACTCACCCTGGCCCGGCTGGGCGGCTCGGCCCAGGGGACCTGGCTGGTGGAGATGGCCGCGGCAGCCGGCCTGCGCCTGGTACCCGCCGGGATGCGCGACCCCGGCGCCACGACGACTCACCGGCGTCGGCGAGCTCATCTCCGTGGCCCTCGACAACAGGGGCCCGACGCATCATCATCGGCTGCGGCGACTCTGGGACCTGTGACGGCGGGGCCGGCGCGCTCGTCGCCCTGGGAGCCCGGCTCCTGGACGCAGGCGGCGATGAGGTCGACCCGATCGGCTCGAACCTGGCCCGGATCCAGCGGATCGAGACCTCGGCATGGACCACCGCCTACGCGACGTCGAGGTCCTCGTGGCCGGCAACATGCACAACCTCCTCACCGGTGAGCGCGTGTGGCCCGCGTGTTCGGGCCGCAGAAGGGGGCGAGCCCGGAGCAGGTGGAGGCGCTCGAGGCGGGCCTGGTCCACTGGGCCGGACTGCTCACCGAGGCCTTCCGGCCCAGGCGGCCCACCGCGACCTGCTCACCGGCCCCGACCGGCGCCTCGGGCGGCCTGGGTGCCGGGCTCGCCGCAGGACTGGGGGCCAGACTGTACTCGCGCTTCGACGTCCTCATGGATGCCGACCTGTGCGGCGTCGACCTCGATGACCAGATCGACCGAGCCGACCTGGTCATCACCGCCGAGGGCGCCGTCGACTTCCAGACGCCGCGCGGCAAGATCCCCGCCGAGGTGGGACGCCGGGCCAAGCTGGCCGGCAAACCGGTCATCGCGTTGGCCGGCTCACTCGGTCAGGGATCCGAGGCCGTCCACGCCGCCGGGATCGACGCCGTCATGGGCATCATCCCGGTCCCCATGGACCTGCCCGAGGCCGTCTCCGCGCCGACGAGCTCGTCACCGACGCCACCGAGCGGGCGCTTCGCCTCATCCTCCTGCTGCCGCCATCGCCGCCTGAGGCACTCCGCACGGGCGGGACGTTCTGCGCCGCCGGGTGCCATCGGCTCCCGCCGGGAGACACCACGCGTACGGGGACAGGAATCCTGTCCCCGACGGCAGTCGAACGTCCCTGCCGGACAGAAATGTCCCCGGCCGCGAGGACACACATCTCAACCACCACTCTTTGCACCAGGCGACGGCGATCTGGACGCGGTCGCGCAGGTGGAGCGGCCAGGATGCGGCTGACGCTTGCGGCGCACGGAGGCGGGTTGCAGCGTACGAGCCGCTCGGCGATCTCCTCGTTCGACATCCCCTCGGCGATGAGCCGGGCCACGTCGAGCTCCCTGGGGCGTGAGCGCCCCGAACCTCTCCCGCAGCCTCGCGCTGCGCACCGGGCAGCGCCTGTGGAACCCCGCGCGCGATGAGCTCCTTGGTGACGCGCGGCGAAGCACGGCATCGCCCTGCGCCACTGCCCGCACCGCCTGAGCGAGCTGCACGCACGCACATCCTTGCAGAAGGAAACCCCGAGGCCCCACCTCCAGTGCCCCGAGGCGTGAGTCGTCCTCGTCGTGGCGTCAGCACCAGGACCTTCACCGTCGGGAACCGCCGCGCCATCGCCCGGGTCGCGCTGATCCCGTCCATGCCCGGCATACGCACATCCATGAGCACGACGTCGGGCAACCCCGTTGACCGGTTCAACTCCTCCAGGACCTCCAGCGCTTCCCTGCCCGTCACCGGCCTCCCCACCACGCGCAGGTCCGGCGCTCACGGATCTGAGTGCCAGCCCCAGGCGCGCGTAGCGCTGAGTCATCCACGATCGCTGACCGACGTCGGCCTCAGCCCTCCGACCTCCCGTGCCCACGCCTCAGCCCTCACCGCGAGTTCTCGGCACCGTCGCCGCGACCCGCCAGCCGCCGTCGCACTCGGGCCCCAGTCCAGTGAACCTGCCGCAGCCTCGACCCGGTCCCGCAACCGCAGCAGGCCGGTCCTTCCACAGCCCCCACCACGGCAGTCGTCGTCTTCCCTGCAACTGTCATCCGAGGCGCGCCGTCGTGCAGAACCGTCACCGTCACCGCCGACTCGCCGTGGTCCCAGGACACCTGCACCTGCGACAGTGCGGGCGCGTGCCGCACCGCGCTGGTGAGCGCCTCCGGGTGAGCGCGAAGCACAGGTCGGCCTGCCCGGCATCGTCGGCCCGCTGCCCGGTCTCAGCGAAGACGACCGTGACGCCCAGCGACCGGACCCTGCCGACGACGCTCCTGATCTCATCCCAGGACCGGCACCGCACCGTCCCGATCCGGCAACTCCCCGCCGCTGGCCAGGGCCCTGACCGCCCGGCGTGTCGCTCCAGGCACTCCCGGGCCACCCTCGTTGATGCCACCGAGCGCCTCGTCAACCTCCGGGTCGGCGCCACCGGCCAGCCCCTCGGACAGGGCGATGATCGTGGTCAGGCCGTGCCCCACGGAGTCGTGCAGCTCGGCGGCAATACTGGCCCGACTCACCGCGCGATCACGCTCGGCCCGAAGCACCCGGAAGCGCTCCCGCTCGGCTTTGGCCTCGGCTCACCGCCCGCCAGTTCGCGACGCTGCGCGCAAGCGATGGCCACGATGGCCGTCAGCAGGACGGCGACCACCTGACTGAGGCACTCCTCCATCAGAATCGGGCGGGGCACCAGGACCGCGCTGGCCGTCGCCATGAGGCAGGCCGCGCCGATGACCGCGAGGTGCTGCCACAGCGGGAGCCGGCTCACCGCGCTCCCCAGCGCCACCAGCACCGGGACGAGGAAGAAGTTGTTGAGCCCCAGCGCCGAGGCCGCCACATACACGGCGCACTCGGTCAGGAAGACCGACAGCGGGTACCTGCGTCGCGCAGCCAGGAGCGCCGTCGACCCCATGGCCGCCAGGATGAGAACCGTGAATCCGATTCTGGTCGGAGCGATGCCCGCAACTAGGCCGCCGTCGCCAATGCGGCCGGTCAGCACCGCACTGCCGATCATGCCGCCCTGGTAGGTGGCGCACAGGATGAGGAGCAGCGTGGACAGAATGCCGGGGCCGGCCTGCGCGGGCGCCGGCTGACGCACCCACTCCCCCAGCGTCCGCCAGTCGACCCGCACCCTCATGGCCGACGACGAGCTGTGCTCTGCACCGGACACCAGCGTCCCTCCTCCCTTTGCGTCCGTACCTACGCCCCGAGATTCTGAGCCCCGGCAGCAGTCAGCGGCCCGCCAGGCACGGTCGCGGCGAGCATCCAATGACGCGAAGAACGTCCGACGCCTCAGAGTGTCAGCTCCTGGCGGCAAGCGGCAACGAAGGCGTTCAGCTCCTCTTTCTCGAGGCGGGCGAGCAGGTCGTTGACAGACCATCGAGGCCCTTTACGACCGGTCCGGGACACCACTGTTGTGAACACGTTCCGAACCGCCTCGGGATACAGCCCCCAGCACATCGAGAAGAAACTCGTCTGGAGATTGAGCAAACAACTCACCAGGAAGAGCGGCATCGTCGAAGTCCTTGAGGTTGAACGTGACGATGACGTCCGCACGTCCCATGAGAGCCGCTGCGACAACGTGCCTGTCATCGGGATCCTGCATCGTTGGAACTGAGGGCAAAAGAGTCTCCCAGTCCTGCACCCGGGCATCTGGCAGATGCTCATTCATCTTCCTCCGAAGCCGCCTGACGTAGCCGCGGGACCTCTTCCGCATCCTTATCGCGCAGTGCATGTAACCGAAGAATACTGTTCTCTCAACCTCCTCCCTCGATCTTCTCGCTCCACAGAGGCCTATAGATCTGCCGAACAGCGATCTCAAGAAGAACATCTCGCAGCACGCTGGGAATCAGCACACATGCATCGAGCACTGCGGAGAACGCCATCGCTCACTCTTGAGTACGCAGTTCCTGGAGAACTTGACGCACCTCGGCCGGATCCTCGTCATGGTCCCCCATCGCTTGAGCGTCAGCCACCATGTCCGACAGGGCCTCGTTCGCTGCCCGGCGCTGGCGCTCACGGAACTCCAGCACGTCGGTGAGAAACAGCCTGCGATGTCGCCCTGACCTTCTCAAACGGGAATCTCACCGGCCTCCAGCATCCTGACCAGCGTCGGCCGAGAGATACCGAGCATGTCGGCCGCTTCCTGCGTTGTCAGACGCTGGTTCTGCGGCGCGACCGTGACGGCCAGCTCTCGCCTCATCGCATCCGCGACCTGCAGGAGCACCTCAGCCATGCTGGGCGTCAGCTCGATCGACTGACCATCGACCACCAGCTGCGGTGTCGCACCCGAGGACGCCTCAGCGCCGTCACTAGCTCGGCAAACCGTCCCGCGACCTCCTCCTCAGGCAGGGTAGGTCTTGCTCTCAGTCGTTATCGTCGTCATGCACACCCCACGCTACTGCTCGCTCGTCTTTTTCGAATTGACTCGTTTTTGAACGAATTGAGTGCAGATCCCAGCAGGGATGAGCGCAAGTCGAAGGGCGTTGCCACCCCTGCCGCCCCCACAACCTGCCCCATCGGCTATCCTCACTCGGCCGCCAGGACGGTGCCGATCGGGGTCCGTAGCACCCCGGATCGGAGCGAGCAGCACCGCAGCCAGGGCCAGGAAGGACAGGAGGGCCACCAGCAGTACTGGCCCGACACCGGGCGCACTCACCAGCGGCAGCCCCGCCCTAGCGTAGAAAAGTGACTCGCCGGTCGTCGTCACCGCCAGCGGCAGTGAGCGCAGCATGGGGCAGCGTCCCCACGTACAGGCCCGCCTCATCGACCACCTGCCGCGCATCGCCGTGCACCGTGCTCCCGGCGCAGCGCAGCACTGCGAGCTCGCGCTGCCGGGACCGGGAGGACATGCCGACGACGGCCACGGCCCCCAGCAGCGCCATCACCCCGAGGATCGTCGCCAGCACCAGCGAGTCCACCTGGTTGATCGCCACGCTCAGGTGCGCCGCCTCCACCACCGCCCTGCCCCGTGGCGAGACTGGCCGTGAGCGCGCGGTGAAGGAGATCGCCAGTGCCAGCAGGCCGAGTGGCACTCGCCGCCGACGCGCTGCGCCACAGCGCGGAACGGCGCGCGATGAGCCACGGCCGCCCAGCCGCGCCAGCGGCGCCGACCACAGCCTCAGCAGCGGGATAAGAACAGGCGCCAGCAGCACCACGAGGACCGCGAGCAGGAGGGAGGCCAGAGTCGCCTGGCCCCGCCGGTCGGCCATCCATCGACCTTCCTTCCGGGTGGGGCCAGGAAGGCGACGAGCAGCCGCCCGGCGCAGACAAGCACCCACAGTCCGGCCAGGATCCGTCGCCCCACCCCCATGCCCGCGTCGCCCACCCGGGGCCGCGTCGCGCACCGCCTCCACGGCAGGCGTCCTCACCGCGGCACGCGCCGGGCCCACTGCCCCCAGGACCGCGATGGCGACCACGACCACCACGGTGAGCAGCAGCGTCGTCGGCGTCTGGGCGACCTCGATCCGCCCCATGCGCGCGCGGCCGCCAGGCGGGTGAGCACCGAGGCGAAGGGCTGGGCAGCCACCTGCCCCAGCAGGATCCCGGGCGCGCAGGCCACCAGGCCCAGCACCGCCACGGTGGCAAGGACGGCGGCGAGCACCCTGCCGGGGCAGGGGCGCCGCCAGCGCCACAGGGCCCAGCTCGTGCGCAGCGCCTGCACGCAGGACCGCCCGACGACAGCCACCACCGGAACCGTCACCATCGCCGTGTAGAAGGCGACCGAGACGCCGGGCACCATGAGCTCAGCTGGTCCCTCCCGCCGCCCGCGCCGCGCGACGACGTCGGGCCGGGTGACGGCCATGCGGTGCACCAGGCAGACGTTGACGAGTCCCGCGGCGAGGCCAGCACCGCCACCGTCCCCGACCAGGCCCGCCACTGGGCGGCCAGGGCGCGCAGCGTGTAGCGGGTCATGCCGCCGCCCCGTCTGGTTGACGGCCGCCAGCAGCTCGTCGGGGGTGGCACCACGGCGGCGGTCGACGATACGGCCATCGCGCATGATGAGCACGCTCTCCGCCAGGGCGCGGCCCCCAGGTCGTGCGTCACAAGGACGACGGCGGCCCCTGTCGTCGGCCAGGCGCCGCAGCTCGGCCAGGACGAAGGCGGCCGAGCGGGTGTCCAGGGCCCCAGTGGGCTCATCGGCGAAGCGACCGGTGGACGACGGTAGAGGACTCGGCCCCAGGGCGAGCGCGCTGCTGCTCGCCGCCCGAGAGCGTGGTCGCGACCGCGTCGGCGCGCGACTCCAGTCCCAACCCGGCCAGGACCTCCCGCACCTCACCGAATCGGGGCACCGTCCGGCCAGAGTGTCGGATATCGTGATGTTCTCCCGCACCGTCAGGTGGGGCACGAGGTTGTGAGCCTGGAAGACGAAGCCCACCCTGGTCGCGGTAGAGCTCGACCACCCGCGCCGCCGGGAGCCTCACCGAGGTCGCGCCCCATGAGCGCGAGACGCGGCCCGACGTCGCCGGCTCCAGCCCGGCCAGGCACAGCAGCGCCGTCGACTTGCCCGGAGCCGCTGGGGCCGACCAGTGCCGTCACCCGCCCCGGCATCATCGTGCAGGAAACGCCGTGCAGGACCTCGATCGGTTCCCCGCCGGGGGTCGGGAAGGACTTGCGCAGATCGCGCGCCTCCACAGCGGCCGGAACGACCGCGCCTCCGACACCGACGGCGCCACTCGCCCCATCCGCGCCGCCCAGGCCACCAAGATCTCCGGCCGTCGTCCCCACTGGTTGAGCCGACCGGCCCTGCTAGTCCCGTTCACGTCGAGCTGCCATGGCCCTGTCACCGTCCTCCCACCGCAATCCACCGGTACCGCTGGACGCCGTCGGGCGCCGCGGTTCAACCTAGGCGGACACTTGGGTCCCAGGACCCGCAGATCACGAACTGTCCACAGATGATGACAACCGGACGCACCGACAACGCGGCGGGGACATTCTGCGCGGCCGGGTGCCCCCGGCCGTGTCGAAGACCCCTGACCGACAACACAAGGCCCGGTCGCGGTCGGCCTCGACCAACCACGACCAGCCCCGCACGGCGGACCTGTGACAGGCCGCAGACTCACGACATCAGAACGCCGCGACGACGGCCCTGTCGGGCCAGGTCTTGTTGATGTGAGTCACGCAGCTTCTCATCGTTGAGGAGCTTGGCGAGCTTCTTGAGGTGCTCTGTTGTCCTTGTCGTCCTTGCGCGACGAGCTGGTTGGGGTACTCAGGTCTCTGCCGCCCTTCTCCAGGACGAGCGCGTCCTTCTTGGGGTTCAGCCCAGCTGTCGATGGCGTAGTTGCCGTTGATGACCGCGGCCCGGCGTCCGGCATCGACTCATGTAGACCCAGGCGCCGTCGACCGTGGTGAACTTCAGCTGCGGGGTTGGAGGTCATGTCGGTGTACGCTAGGGCAGCTCGAGCGGACTTGTCCAGCTCGATGAGCCCGGCCTGGGCCAGGAGCTTGAGGCCGCGGGGCCGTGCTGGCCGGGTCGTTGTTGAGGACGATCGTGCCCTCATTGATCTCGTTTGCGTCCTTGTAGCCCTTGGGTGTAGATGCCCATGGGCTCGATGTGGGATGGCGGCACGG
>BNJV01000247.1_pt1 | contig 130305 bp, 142 predicted proteins | sample 8540591 | NCBI WGS metagenome assembly BNJV01 (sample SAMD00202457, study PRJDB9452) | human saliva metagenome | host: Homo sapiens | reverse complement strand
ATAATCAAACGTGATAAGATCCTATTGTCCAAGGGGGCACGCGAGAGTTATACAAGCACAAAAATCGTACGGAATAAGGCTGATTGGCAGGCAGACCTATAAAATCAATAGACGGAACGGAGTTTAAAAAGCGCTGTGTTTAAAGTGCACAGGAGATGAGACTTGCGGGTGGCTGAATCATCTCAAGCAACCTTCCTCCCTCTATTCGCTTGATTTTCTGCTATCTTTTTTTTCAGTGGAATAACAGCCGGCGGTTTTACGAAAGGAGTAATCACTTTTAACAGGGCGTCAATCTGGGGATGGTGTAACTCTTTTTCATGTGAGCGGCTATAGGCTGTTTTACGCTACTCAGAATTTCTGATTTTTTCTTGCCCTGACGAGCTCTCCAATAAGAGAGACTCTCAGCTTACTGTCCGTTGCGGACCTCAACTCCCATATATTCCCTTCAATATGCTTTGTGACTGTCTTCCCTATCCAAATGCCATACTCTTGCAAGGGGTTGATATAGTCCAGTATCTTCCTTGTCCTTATGCGACTGTCTTTGTCTTTCTTTTTTCATTTTTTAAAAAGGCTCTTCAAGTAGGAAAATACGGGCTGTTCTCCTTTGTGATTTCGGTAAAAAATGCACTTCGTATATGTGGGCAGTCCCCTCTCCATCTCTTAGAATAACTTGCAAGTGATCGCTTGGCAGACACTTAAGAATTTAAAATTTGTGTAAAAAATCAAGCTGCTGCACTCATGGGACAATCCGCGGCGATCGTATTTCCTGAATTTCGGGTGGAGCTGCTTATCGACATTACCTTTTCGTGGGAAGGAGAAGCGTTAGATAATCGTTGCGTTTGTGATGAGAGAAGAGAAAGAAATTCTTCCCGAAAAATCAAGACCAAAAAAGGACGATTGCCACACAGCCATAGCGGATATTTGCATGATGAACGTGGCACAAGAGAGCCAACCAAACGAGAAAAGAAGATGGTTGACAGGGTTATTAAGATATAGAAAAAGTAATAGTTCAGTAGGACGACAAACCCTTGGTGCAAATCCAGGTTGCCCAAAGGCTGAGAGAGAAATCTCTTGGTCTTTTTTTTATACAAATATAGGGACTTGCATACACTCCTCTATCTGCGATTTACGACGATTATCTTGATCAAGCCATCGTTGATATTACATCAGGGGCATTGGATTATAATACGGTGATTCGTCGTGTGGTCGGGGAAATGACCAGAAGCGGGCTGAGAACAGATCACGCCTTCTCAACGAATTCGACAGATTACACGGGGATTGATTACCCTTCCGGATGGCATAACCGCATCGATGTCGCCGCCAGGCGTGCCATACTAACGGGAGTATCCCAACTCACCGATCAGATTACAAGGAAGAACGCAGAAATCCTTGGAGTCGATCGATTCGAAGTGTCGTGGCATGTGGGAGCAAGACCGGAACATGCGGAGTGGCAAGGCAAAGTATATACCATGGAACAACTGGAAGACATCTGCGGGCTGGGGACAGGTGCGGGGCTTCTGGGGTGGAATTGCAGGCACAGTTATTATCTGTTCTTTCCGGGGAGTAAAAGGCAGTATACTGATGAATGGTTAGAAGAGCAGAGAGAAGCGGAAGCCGTTAAGCAATCCTTCAGGGGGCGGGAATATAACACCTATGAAGCCACGCGGAAACAGCGCCGGATGGAACCCAACATGCGGGCGCGGAGAAGCAAGGTACGCCTTTTAGAAGAGGGGTGAAGCGGATCCGGATGATATCGTTATTGCAAAGTGTAAATATCAGGCGCAACTTGACGAGTACAGGGAGCTTTCAAAGAAGTTCAGGCTTCCGGAACAGAAAGAACGCATCTATGCAGACCTGAAAGGGAGAGTTGCACCGTCGCAGGTGACTTACCGTAAATGGCAGGGCGGAGAAATCCAGCGTGAGGTTTTGACAGAGCGAGAGACTCGAGCGGTTATGGATTATATTGGCTCAAAGTCGTATGTCTTAAATGATAAATCAAGGAGAGGCGAGCAATTAACCGAAGACGAGTTACGAATGAGGAGTGCTTTCACGAGGGCGCTAAATAAGATGCCTCGATATAGTGGTACGCTAACGAGGTCGCTATATTTCCACGATAAGGAGATGTTGGCAGAGGTTCTCGATGAATATCAAGTCGGATCAGTATTCCGCCCTTCTCAGTTTGTGAGTGCGACTGCTCTGGGTGAGTTATATAATCCTGATGGGCAAATACAAATTTTGATTCTAAATTCAAAAAACGGAGCAGACCTTCGAAGATTTAACGCTCAAGAGGGAGAAGTGGTATATAATATAGCTAGCCGATTTAATGTCACAGATAAGATACAGGAAGATGGCAAATGGTACATCATATTGGAGGAGGCATAATTATGGCAGAAAAGAAAAAGCTCTTCTCAGCCGATAGATGGAATGAACCGCTTGGACTCAAAAAAATAGGTCAAAAAAATTATACGGACGAGGAGCGTAAAAAAAATCGCAAGGAGGCGGTCAAGGCTCTGCGAAGTCTTGGGATCAAGGCTTCCGAAGACAGTCCGGGATGGGAGTAATAGCTAGTAAATTAATGTTAAAAAGACACCTTTCTATTTGGAGGTGTCTTTTCGTTGGTCTATTATCAGAGCCTCCCGCAAAAAGGTGCGGGCGGAAGAAAGGAACACCCGGAGCGACAACCACGATGACCAATGGAGATGTGAGGCGGGTTTATATTGAGGCTAGGTGTTCCGTGACAATGAGTCTCACTGATCACAGGATTATACAGACGAATCCGAGGTGACATTATGAAAATTAGTACAGAGGATAGGGATTATATCATTGAGAAAGTGTCGGAGGCAGAAGCACCTCTGAATAATTACGATGTGCGAGGGGTGCTTGACGCAATTGACCGATGGTATCTCAATAATGGATTTGCACCCCCCGGATTACGAGGATTATAATGCCGAGGGGCGAAAGATGCAAAGAGTGCGTGACCGGATATATGAGGATAACGTGCTGAAATAATGCGTTAACAAATGTATTTTATTGTCCGATTTCGATTGAGCTTGCTTGCGGGCAATTGTTGAGAATGGAGAGCACGTGAAACTAAATATTCTTGGAGTGCAATACAATGTTAGGGAAGTTCCTATAGTGAGTAGAGAGGAGTTCAGGAAGGGCGAGATTGATTTTATCGGAAATGAAATCAGGATTGACGAAGCTCTCCCGAAGGAATCGAATGATCAAGTGTTGATGCATGAGATTATTCATGTGGTGTGTGATCTGCATTGAGTGGGTGGCTCTATGATAGAGGTATGGAGACTTAGAGCTATGACTATAATTGACAAGATAAAAGACACGATACTAAAGTTTATCGGAGGGGCTTACGACCCCTTGCAATTCTCCTATGACCTTCCGAATTTAATCGTAGATAACTACGACGAACTAAAGAGGTACGACGAGAAGCTTGCAAAGCGGCTCGATGATATTTTTCCCGAGGTTTGCGCCGAATACGAGCGTGGGGACGATCCAGAACCCTTCCGCAAAAAGGTGCGGGAAGAGTACGAACGGATTTTCAAACAGAAGGTGCATTAATGGACAACTTCAGGGCAGTTTATAAAATCCTCTCGTCCTTAGAGCGGGCGATGGATTATCCGAAGTTTGATTTACTGGAGCAGGTCAGTCCGGAGCATCTGAAAGTATCAGAGGGGCGATATAACAGATATCTGGAAATGATGGCGGATGTCGGCCATATCAAAGGAGTTCAGATCAAAAAGAACATCACCGGAGAAACGCAGATTGATGCTGATGAAGTGCGCATTAAGCTAAGGGGTATTGAATATTTGCAAGAAACAGCATCATGCGCAAGATGTACCAGACCACAAAGGGGATAAAGGAGATTGTCTCGTAAATACCAACGACGGAGATCTTTTTGATAGACATCTAATTGCATGGCAAGATCTTTTTGTGTTATAACCGCTACACCTCTTGCATTTTTGGATTTTTCTCCCGGATTTAATCCTTGCTCTCTTTCTTTTGCAATATGAGCAACGCAAAACATAATAGATAGAGTACGGATTTGATGATGCCTAATATTGAGAAACTTCTAAAATCTCCATCCATGATGTCTAATACAACCATTGATAACAAAATGATCTCGAGTTGGTGTTTCATTTTTTCTCCTTGATTTGCTCTACCATTTTAGTAGATCTCCCTTTATGGGTGGCTATCTTTCTATTTATATTATATTTTTCCATTTTTTTGTAAATTCAACTTTGAAATCCGTTTCACGCTGGAATTTACAATCCTATCAAACTAATAAATTTATAAGAAAGTACTTCTTATGTGATATCATACTTATGATTCGAGAGACAGAAGGGAGGGAAGAGAGGAGCAAGGTTGCAAGGATGGCACGGACTCTTCTCTGTAAAACGTGAGGAAGGCACTTAGATTTTTGGCAGTCTATTTTATCGCCATTGGTTGCGCAGGGCTGGTGTTTGCACTGATGAACGAGCTTATAGGAAAGAGGGAGCAGGACTAAACGGACACAAAATAAAAGGCAGGATCGATTTGTGTGCGTATGCGCAAAGACAGATCGACAGCGAAGCGGAGAGAGACCGCTCTTTTTGCATGCCATTGATGTTTTCTTTTCCAAAATGAGCATACAGGATAGAAGGGGAGACAAAATAGGCTTTTGAGTGGGTGGATTTTTGCAGAATTATACAATTTTTTTGCCATCCTTTTACCATACATGTGCAAGATTAAGGATACAATAAGGAATGGGTTGGGCAATATTCAAGAGACCTAACCCAAAAGGGATAGATCCTTTTTACTATCGGTGCGTTAAGATAAGAGCAGTTGGAAAGAGAGAATGAGTCGGACCGGCTGCGATTGTCTATTTCATCACAAGGAGGAAAAAATGTCCAACATTCATGTAACAAGTGAGATCAAAACTCTCAAAAAGGTGCTGCTGCACAGACGGGTGAGGAACTTCTGAACCTGACTCCCGATACGCTGGGAGAGCTGCTGTTCGATGACATCCCGGACCTGAAGGATGCACAGGAAGAGCACGATCGTTTTGCCAAGATCCTGAGAGACCATGGTGTAGAAGTTGTTTATCTGGAAGATTTAATGGCGGAGACTCTGAAGGCACGCCCTGAAATCAAGGAGAAGTTCCTGGATCAGTGGATTGAGGAGTCCGGCGTTCATACCGAAGTGTATCACAAGATCATCAAGGAATATCTGGCTAAATTCACCGATGAGAAGGAACTGGTTCTGAAGACTATGTCCGGAATCACCTTTGCAGAGCTGGGTGAGATTCATACCAACTTCCTGGTAGACCGTATTGCAACGGCTTCCCACCTTCTTGTCAATCCGATGCCGAACCTGTACTTCACCCGTGACCCGTTTGCTTCTGTAGGAAACGGTGCTGTCATCAACAGAATGTTCTCTGTAACAAGAAATCGTGAGACCATTTACGCAGATTATATCTTCAAATATCATCCGGATTATGCCGGAAACGTACCGGATCTGTATGGACGTCACAACCACTTCCACATCGAAGGTGGAGATGTGCTCAACGTAAATGAGAAGCTTCTGTTCATTGGAATGTCTCAGAGAACACAGCCGGAAGCCATCCAGGATCTGGCAATGAAGATGTTCTATGAGAACGAAGGAAACAAGATCGAAACCATTCTGGCTTTCAATATCCCGGTAAGCCGTGCGTTCATGCACCTGGATACCGTGTTCACGCAGATTGACACCGATGCGTTTACCATTCACCCGGGAATCATGGGAACCCTGCAGGTATTTGCAATTACGAAGGATGCTGCCAATCACGATGTGAAGATTGAAGAGCATACCGGAAAGCTGGAAGAGATTCTTGCAAAATTCATGGGGCTGGAGAAGGTTCGTCTCTTCCCTTGCGGTGCCGGAGATGCTCTGGCAGCAGAGAGAGAGCAGTGGAACGACGGATCCAATACCCTTTGCATCGCTCCCGGAACGGTGATCGTTTACAAGCGTAATTATGTCACCAACCAGTATCTGAAGGACAATGGGTTCAATGTACTGGAGCTGGAAGCATCCAACCTTTGCGTAGGACGCGGCGGCCCGAGATGCATGTCCATGCCGCTGGTTCGTGAAGACTGATTGATGTGTAAAACGGGGCGCCATGGGTGAATTCCTGTGGCACCCGTTACAATAGGTGTGGCTCAGGGATTGAACTGCATCTGCAATATGTAAAGAACAGAAAGGAAATGGTTATGGGTGTTAATGTAAGAGGAAGAAGTTTTTTGACGTTGTTGGACTTTACGCCGGCTGAGATCAGATATCTGCTGGAGCTGTCTGCTGAATTCAAGAAGATGAAGGCAAACGGTGTGGATCACAGCTATTTAAAGGGCAAGCAGGTCGTTCTGCTGTTTGAAAAGACTTCCACCAGAACTCGTTGCGCATTCGAAGTTGGCGCACGCGATCTTGGAATGGGAGTGACCTTCCTGGATTCCGGCTCTTCTCAGATGGGCAAGAAGGAGTCTCTGGAAGATACCGCTAAGGTTCTTGGCCGTATGTTCGACGGGATCGAGTATCGTGGTTTTGATCAGAAGGTGGTAGAAGATCTTGCCAAATATTCGGGAATTCCGGTATGGAACGGTCTGACCGATCTGTATCATCCGACCCAGATGCTTGCGGATATTCTTACCGTAAAAGGAGGAGTTCGGCGATGTCAGAGGACGCAAGCTGACATTCTTCGGAGACGCCAGAAACAATGTGGCAAATTCTCTGATGATCGTTTGCGCAAAGCTTGGCATGCACTTCTGTGCTTGCGGACCGAAGGAGCTCATGCCGACGGATGATCTTGTTGCTAAGTGCAGAGAGATTGCCAAGGAGACCGGCGCTGAAATCGAGCTGACCGATGACATCAAGATCGGTGCTAAGGATGCGGATGTTCTGTATACCGACATCTGGCTTTCCATGGGCGAGCCGGCAGAGCTTTGGGAGAAGAGAATCAAGCTGCTTCGTCCTTATCAGGTCAACAAGGAACTGCTTGCAATGGCGAAGCCTACTGCTATCTTCCTTCACTGCCTGCCTTCCTTCCACGATCGTAATACCACGATCGGTGAGGATATCTATCAGAAATACGGCCTGGAAGCAATGGAAGTAACGGATGATGTCTTCCTTGGCAAGCATGCAAGGCAGTTTGACGAGGCGGATAATCGTATGCACACCATCAAGGCAGTGATGTACGCCACCTTGAAGTAAGCAGGAGAAGAGCATGGCAAAGCGTATTGTCGTTGCTCTCGGGGGAAATGCCTTAGGCAATACCCCCGAGGAGCAACTTAATTTGGTTCGTGAGACCGCTAAGACGATCGTGGATCTGTCTGAGGCCGGTTATGAAGTCATTGTGGGACATGGCAACGGCCCTCAGGTCGGCATGATCAATCTTGCAATGGAATTTCCAGCACAAAGGGAGGCAATACTCCTTTTATGCCGTTCCCGGAGTGCGGAGCAATGTCTCAGGGATACATCGGCTATCATTTGCAGCAGGCGATCCAACAGGAATTAAAAGCCCGTCATATCGATAAGGAATGCGCTTCTGTGATCACGCAGGTGGTGGTAGACGAGAAAGACCCCGGGTTTGCCAATCCGACCAAGCCGGTAGGAAGTTTTTATACGAAGGAAGAAGCGGACAAGATCGCTGCAGAAAAGGGCTTCACCTTTGTAGAAGATGCGGGACGTGGCTATCGCCGCGTGGTACCGTCTCCGATTCCGAAGAGGATTGTAGAACTGAAGGTCGTGGAGCAGCTGGTCAAGGCCGGCGATATCGTCATCACCGTAGGTGGCGGCGGCATTCCGGTTGTGGAAACGCCGAATGGTCTGAAAGGCGTTGCAGCTGTCATCGATAAGGATCGTTCCAGTGCCTTGCTTGCGGAGTCGATCGGCGCCGATATGCTGATCATCCTGACGGCAGTGGATCGGGTTTGCATCAACTTCAACAAGCCGGATCAGAAGGAACTTCCGACGATGACGCTTGCGGAAGCAGACAAGTATATTGGAGAAAAGCAATTTGCTCCCGGCAGCATGCTTCCTAAGGTGCAGTCTTGTATCGAATTTGTAAAGAATAATACGCACGGGGGGACCGCGCTCATCACTTCTTTACAGAAGGCTGCGCTTGCGCTTAAGGGCGAAACAGGAACCGTTATTACAAAATAATTCTTGAAGGGAGGATGATTTTTTATGCAAAAGAAAAAAGAATCACTCACAGCGTTTTCGATTTTGTTCATCATTTTAGCGGTTTTGTCCATTATTTCCGTGTTGCTCAACGGACAGCCGATTAGCAACAGCCTGATTGAGGGACTGAATCCGGATAAGTACGGCGATCTTTTACAGACCGTAAAGGACGGAGGAACCGTAACCGTTCAGGGAGCCAGCTTCAGCAACTTCTTTATGGCTTATCCCAACGGATTTGTGAATGCGGCAGATCTGATTGTCTTTATCGTTTCCATCGGCGGCTTTATCGGTGTCGTCATGAAGACGGGGGCTCTGGAAGCCGGCGTTTACCATCTGGTTAAAAAAATGCACGGCAGAGAAGAGGTTCTGATCGTGATCCTGATGGTGCTCTTCTCCATCGGCGGATCAACTTACGGCATGGCAGAGGAGACGATCGGATTTTATGCACTGATCACGACCGCACTCGTGGCAGCCCGGGTTTGACACAATTGTTGCTGTCGGAACGGTGCTTCTTGGAGCCGGTTGCGGTGTTCTGGGTTCCACCATTAACCCGTTTGCGACCGGAGCAGCCACCGCTGCATTGCAGAGCGTAAACGTACCCTATAGCAGCACCACGATCATGGTTCTGGGCTTTGTTCTCTGGGTATCTTCGCTTCTGCTTGCGATTTTGTTTGTGCTGAGTTATGCGAAGAAGGTAAAGAAGGACAAGGGTTCCACCATTCTGTCCTTGCAGGAACAGCAGGATATGAAGGATGCCTTTGAGAGACCGGATGGAAACACGCTGGAGTTCACCGGCAAGCATAAGGCGGTTCTGATTGTGTTTGCGATTACCTTTGTTATTATGATCGCTTCTCTGATTTCCTATCAGGACATTGTCTTTGGCGGAAGTGAAGAAGCTTACATGAATGTCTTTGGCTGGTCTTCCTTCCTCACGGGTCTGCCACTTGGTCAGTGGTATTTTGCTGAACTGGCTGCCTGGTTTACCTTTGCCAGCATCATCGTTGCCATCATGGGCAGGATGTCGGAAATGAATTTGTGAACACCTATCTGGACGGCGCCAAGGATCTTCTGTCGGTTGCTTTGATCATTGCAGTCGCTCGTGGGATCACGGTTGTCATGCAGGCGACCCACATGGATTTCTGGATTCTGGATCGTTCCTCTGCTCTGTTAAGAGGAGTTCCCGGATTCGTGTTTGCACCGATGTCTTATATCATTTATCTGGTGCTCAGCTTCTTAGTTCCTTCGACCTCCGGTCTGGCAGGCTTCTCCATCCCGGTTACCGGCGGTTTGGCGAACACGCTCGGATTCAGCGCTTCTGTGATGGTCAGCATCTTCTCTGCGGGCTGCGGTCTGATCAACCTCTTCACTCCTACATCGGGCGTGGTCATGGGTGGACTTGGTGCAGCGAAGGTTGAGTTAAAGACTTATATGAAATGGGGTCTGAAACTCTTTATTGCCATCGGAATTGCAAACATCATCGTTCTTTCGATTGCGATGATGATCGTCTAAGGACAAGATGACTAGGATGACCGTCCAAAGTTAAGATGACCGGGATGATCGCGTAAATGCAGGATCATTTCGAAAACGTCTTAGGCATTGCGATTGGTTTTTAGAGACAGGGCTTTCTATCGTATGATGGAAGGCTCTGTTTTTTTGTCCTGCCATGGTATAAAATGGGGTGGATGGAAACGATCAAGAATTTTCCTGAATTTACTGGTACATTATAGTTTATACGCTAGGCTGTATCAGTTGTTAGAAAGTGGACTAGAATGTCAAAAAAGGCAGTATTACAGGATAATTGGACTTCGGGAACCGACCCGAATTCTTTGTGTTCTTTTGACTATGAAGCAATTGAAAAGCCTACGAAGGCATTGATGCATCGGGCTGCACGTTTTCTTTACTTTAACAAGGGAAGGGGGAAGATTAAGATTGACGGAACAGAGTATGAGATTATTCCCGATACGCTTTGTGTGATTACCCCCTGGAAGGTAACCGATATTATCGATGTCAGGGATACGCTTCATTTAAATCTGATTATTTATGATTACCAGTATATCAATACGATTCTGAAAGTATCGCCGGGGTCTGGAAAAGGAGAGTGAAAATCTCTTGGAATTTCTGGCCACCCATCCGGTGGTTTATCTAAAGGGGGAACAGAGAGAGGAAGTCAGGAGTCTCATGGCAGCTCTTCGGAAAGAGCTGGGAGTAGAGTCGTCCATGATGCAAAAGTCGGAAAAGCCTCTATCCTTTCTATACGCACTGACCAAAATGGTAGAGTTAATGGTGCTCTACCGTCGTTTTTTTCAGTCTTCTAACGTGACATCTCTGGCATCCATGTCCGGTCCGCAGAATGCCGTCCTCAGCTATATCTTTTTTCATTCAGCAGAACATCTTACATTGGAAAAAGTGGCAGATGTATTTTACATTTCCGCATCCACTCTGTCGAAACGCCTATCGGAATTGACGGGAACCACTTTTTCCAGGCTGTTGGTCGATATCCGGGTGGACAAGGCAGTCGATTATTTGATTTATACGGGGCTGCCGTTAGACGAAATCGCAGTACTGATCGGCTTTACGGATGCCTCTCACCTGACCAGACATTTTGTGGAGAAATTCGGTCTCACACCCAATAAGTATCGGAAGACTTATGGGAAGGGCAGCGTCACCTTCAGTGCATCGGACAAGAATATCGGGATGGAAGTAACGGAATATTTATATGATCATTTTGATTCCGAACTCCTGCATGCCAGTCAATTTGCAGAGAAATATCAGGTTTCGGTTTCGGAATTAAACCGTATTCTTCTATATTACTCGGGGAAAAATTTTGCGACGCTGCTTAATTATATCCGAATCAATAAAGCCGGAGAGATGCTGGTCACGACAACATATTCGATTTTGGAAATCTCGATTTCGGTTGGCTACAGCAACATCAAGACCTTTAACTTGAATTTCTTTAAATTCAAAGGGAATGACGCCCAGTGAATTTAGAGACTCTGTCACCTTACAGAAGTTGGATAAAACGGTAAGCGGCACCAGATCGTGCTAGCGGTTTTCGTTGTCAGGACCCATATCTTCAATCGGTTTGTGCAAAGAAGCAAAGGTGAAGGTGGCGCGAACCAGTTCCGCTCCTTCTTCATCCGTGATCGACACGGAATAAAGGGAAATATTGGCGCCTCTCTTGATTTCATTGGCCTCGGCGTAAAGTGTTTTCTGATGAAGAGCCGGTCTCATGAAGTGAATATCCGCATCCAGTGTCGTCATCCAGACGCCATGGGAAGTGGCAGCGCTTCCCGCCGTGGTATCGGCAAGGGTAAAGAGACAGCCTCCATGCACCGATCCGATCGGGTTGACTTTTCGTTCATCCACACGAAGAACAGCCTTTGCGTATCCTTCTTTAATTTCGATGATCTCCACCCCGGCGTCTACTGAAAAGGGATTGCGCTCATTCCGGTATTGTACCAGTTTGTGAAAGTCGATTTTGGTTTCTGAATTTGTTTTTTTCTCTATCATGCAGTGATTTTCCTTTTTTGATTTATTATAGCACGGGTCATAGCGCAAATGCTGCTATAATCAAGGAGCTTCTTTTCACAGGAACCCGAGCAGATTCCATTGCAAAAGAAAAAATCAGAACCGTGAAGAAACCGGACCCGTGTCGGAAAGGAGTAAAAGAAGGGAAGCCATGAAAATCCGTGTAGGAAAGGAGTAAAAGAAGGGAGCCCATGAAAATTCTGATCTGTGGTGGAAGCAAGAGTGGAAAGTCTGCGTTTGCAGAGCGGATAGCGCTTTTGCTTTCTTCTCCCCACTACTATGTGGCGACTATGATTGCAACGGATGAGGAGGATAGAGATAGAATCAGGCGCCACAAAGGCAGGCGCAGCGGTCTGTCCTTTCAAACGGTGGAACAGGGACGGGATCTCACAAGAGCCCTCGAGCAGAGAGAAAAAGAGGGAACTTTTTTGGTGGAAGCGATGACCAGTCTCCTTGCCAATGAGATGTTTGGCAGTGGAAGTTACGATCCGGAGGCAGGCGAGCGGGTCTGGGAGGATCTGGAAACTTTCCTCCGAGAGGTAGAACATGTCGTGCTGGTGTTTGACAGCCTGTATTCGGATACGACGAAGCTGGATGAGGGGAGTGAGTCATTTCGCAGAGCTCTGGCGCAGTTGCAAATCTGTGCCGCTAAAAGCTGTGATCTGTGTATCGAAGTCTGCCTGGGAGAGGCAGTTGTGTGGAAGGGAAGAATGGAATGGGACGCTTTGTGTAAAGAGATGGACGGGGGAAAGGGAATGAGTCCTGTTTGTGGAGGGAAAGCCTATCATAGCAGGGCCCTGCCTTCAGGAGGAAAAGAAGAGAGGGGTGGGGTACCTTGTTACAAAGAGCTTGTCATCGGGGGCGCCTATCAGGGGAAAACGGCTTATGTCAGGGAGAAATATGGCCTTGCAGAGGGGGAGATTCAGGTCTGTTCGGAGGAAAAAGAGCCTGATTTTCGGGCGCTTTTCATTTCTCACCTGGAGAGATATGTTCTTTTTTGTCTCAAAAAAGGGATCAAACCGGAGCTCCGTTTTGCGGAGGGAGCGGTTCTTTTAAGTGATGATATTTCATGCGGCATCGTACCGATGGATCCCCTGTTCCGAAGGTGGAGAGAGGAAACAGGGCTTTTCCTCAGAGAAGTGGCAGGTCGCTCCCACATGGTCACAAGAGTGAGCTGCGGCCTTCCTTCGGTGTTGAAAAAGGAAGTTTGATTTCTACAGGAGAGCACGAGGGAGCGGAGACGGACAGAGAATGCGACAAATCTTGTTACTCAGGCACGGCCTTACGGAGGCGGGCGAGAGACACCTGTATTGCGGAAGCACGGATCTTCCGCTCTCGGACTGCGGGATCCGGGATTTACAGCGGCGCAGAAGAAAGGGGGATGGAACGCCGAAGGGCTATCCGTCCTTAGACGGTTTTTTCATCTGCTCCAGCGGAATGCAGAGGGACAACGCAGACTCTTTTTTTGCTATACGGGATCCGGGATGCTGCCGCCATCAGAGACTTTGAAGAAGTGGACTTCGGGATCTTTGAAATGCATTCTTATGAGGAATTAAAGGATCGACCACCCTATCAGAAGTGGCTGCGGGAGGATCCGGAGTGTGTCCCTCCTCCGGAAGGCGAGAGCGGGCGGCAGATGAAGGAGAGGGTGATCCGGGCGTTTCACCATCTGGAAGAAAAACAGAACAAGATCTGCCTGGTCTCTCACGGCGGGCCGATTGCCTGTCTGATGCAGGAATTTTTTCCGAAGGAAGAGAGAAATCGTTATGAATGGCAGCCTCCTTACGGGGAGGGATATTGGATCCGGGATTCGGAAGAGGGGATGGAATATAAGCGGATTCCGGAAATCATAAAACAAACTTAGAGAATCGAAACAACAGGGGATGAACACCAATGAAGACTGAACAACATTGCAATGTGGCAAAAGTGGTCGCCATTGCTTTTTCCATGTATTCCAAAATTCCAATGCCCCAGTTTTCCTGGGAAGAAGAGGAGAGGCGCTATGCAATGGCTGCCTTTCCTTTGGTCGGACTGCTGATTGACCTTCTGGAGGCGATCCTTTTTTTCTGTGGAAAAAAAATCGGCCTTCCCGCTCTTCCCCTGTCCATCCTCCTGCTTCTCTTACCGGTTCTGGTAGACGGGGGCATTCATGTGGACGGCTTCATGGACACCTCCGATGCCCTGTCCTCTTATCGAACCAAAGAGGAGAGGTTGCGCATTTTAAAAGACCCGCATATTGGCGCCTTTGCCGTGATTTCGCTCCTGATGCTTGTGGGCCTCTTCTTTTGCAGCACCTCTCTATTGATTCGCCAGTCTAGGGGAATTCCGCTCTTTGTTTTTGCTTATGTGAGGAGTCTGTCCGGCATCAGCGTGGTTTCTTTTCCCCTGGCGACAAAGGGCGGAACGCTGCAAGCCTTTTCTGCGAGGGAGGATGCTTCTTGCAGAGATACGGTGAGAGGGATCCTGTTTTTACAGGCGCTCCTCTATGGAGGAGGCCTGATTCTTACCTCTCAAGGAATAGGCTTTCTTGCACTCATCGTTTCACTGCTTATTTTCCTCTACTATTACCGGAAGTCTCTTGTATTCTTTCACGGCATTACGGGAGACGTGGCAGGTTGGTTTCTGTGCATTTGTGAACTTGCCATCTGCGTCGTGGTGGCGGTGGGAGGACTCCTGTGATCAAGGCGCTGGTGATTGGGTTTGTGCTGGACTTTCTGATTGGAGATCCGATTTTTCTGCCACATCCGGTGCGGCTGGTCGGGAAGTGGATTTCTTTTTTGGAAGGGCGATTATTAAATTTAGAGGACTCTCCGAGGTGGCAGAGGAGAAAGGGAGCTTTGCTGGTCTTTCTGGTGCTGCTCCTTTTCGGTCTGGGAACAGAAGCACTGCTTAGGCTTGTCTCTAGCCGGAGCCCTGTGGTTCTCCTGATGACGAGGAGCATTCTGACTGCCTACTGCCTGGCAGCAAGAGATCTGGAGCGGGCAGCAAGTAAAGTCAGGAGGGCGTTAGAGCGCAGGAATTTGCAGGAAGCAAGAGAAAGCGTCTCTATGATTGTCGGGAGAGATACGGCTCGTTTAAACGAGGAAGAAGTCTGCAAGGCGGCGGTGGAGTCCGTGGCGGAGAGCAGCTGCGACGGTGTGATTGCCCCTCTTTTTTACCTGGCAATCGGAGGACCTCTCCTTGGCATGCTTTACAAGTGCGCCAATACTATGGATTCGATGATCGGATACCGCAATGACAGATACCGCTATTTCGGAGAGGCGGCGGCGAGACTGGACGATGTGCTGAATTTATCCCTGCCAGACTTTCTGCGTCGCTGATGATTGCCGCATCGTTTCTTCTGCGTTTGGATGCGAGGAATGCGTTTCGGATTTACAGGAGGGACCATGACAAACATGCCAGTCCGAATTCAGCGCATACGGAAAGCGTGGTGGCGGGGGCCCTGCGTCTGCAACTGGCGGGAGACGCCTGGTATTTTGGAAAAAAAGTGCGCAAACCTACGATCGGGGACGCCGGTAAGGAGGCGGAGCCGGAAGACATTAAGAAAGCCTGTCGCATCATGTATGTGGCAGCGGGGCTGGGACTTGTTCTACTGGTCGGACTCAGGGTCCTGCTGTTCTAAACAGGAATATCAATCGTCTGCCGGCGCTGGATGTTCGATGGGAGGGAACGGATGAGGAGAGAAGGGATTCCATTACATATTTTATTTTTTACCGACGAGGGGAAGCGGTTAGCAGAACGGATTGCCGGAGAGGGAGAAGATGCTTTTCAGGAGATTTCCTACAACGATGGTAGAAAAGAGTCGCTTGCTGGCTGGACGAAAAAACATTTCCGGACAGGTCAGATCCTTCTCTATGTGGGAGCCTGTGGAATCGCCGTACGGGCGATTGCGCCCTATGTGCAAAGCAAACAGACGGATCCGGCGGTTCTGGTCGTCGATGAGAAGGGGAGATTTGTGATTTCCCTCCTGTCAGGACACCTGGGAGAGGCCAATTCTTTTGCAGAAATCGTGGCAGGACTGACCAGAGGGCAGGCAGTGATCACAACGGCAACCGATGTGAACGGCCTTTTCGCTGTCGATGTGTTTGCAAAAAAAAATGGTCTTGTCCTTACAGACTTTAAAGCCGCAAAAGAATTTACCGCAAACCTTCTAAAGACGAAAAAGGGGATCCTCGTGATTCCGGAGCCTTACCGGAAATGGATCACAGTTTCCGGTAAAATCCCGGAAGAGCTTACGATTTCCGGGGAAGAGTCGGAAGCGGGTACGAATCGCACAGAAGTGCAAGAAGCGCATTTAAACCCCGGGAAAGAGTCCCGTTTGCCACAGCTTCTTCTTTCACCGCAAGCGGCCGGCCATGGGACGGATTCCCCTTTGGAGTCGGAGGGAACTGCGCCCCTGCTTCCCCCGGCGAGGCTTCAGCTGATCCCTCCCTGCCTGATTCTGGGAGTCGGTTTGAAGAAGGGGAAAACAGAGCAGGAGCTCCTTTCCTTTATTCGAAAAGTTTTGCAGGCAAACGGGCTTTTAGAAAGCGATTGGCCGGTTTGCCAGCATTGATTTAAAAAAAGATGAGCCGGCACTCTGGATGGCAGCAGAAACATACGGTGTACCGCTTCGTTTTTTTACCGCAGAGGAACTGATGCAGGTGAAGGGAGAATTTTCAAAATCCGCCTTCGTACAGGCAGTGACAGGGGCGGATAATGTCTGTGAAAGAGCGGTCATCGCCGCGGGGGCAGAGGAGATTCTGGTTCCTAAGACGGCAGAGAACGGGTTGACCCTTGCCATTGGCGTAAGAAAGATGATGATTCGCTTTTGAGAGTAGAAGAGGAGAAGGATGGATTCGATCTTTATTTTTTCCGGGACGACAGAGGGAAGAGAGCTTACCACTCAGTTGGCAGAGCGGGGATACGACTGCACCGTCAGCGTTGCAACGGAATACGGATGCGAAGTGATGGGGATGCAGGAAGGTGTTTCCGTACGGACCGGTCGACTGAATCAGGAACAGATGTGTATGAATTTTCGGCAAAAAAACTATCTCTGTGTGATCGATGCCACACATCCCTTTGCGGGGGTGGTTTCAGCTGAAATCAAAAGAGCCTGCGAGCAGGAGGGTCTTCCGTATCTGCGGTTTTGCAGACCAACGGAGTGGGAGAGCGAGGAAAAGACAAAGGGGAAACCCGCTCTTTCTTTTGATACCGCATGGGAGGCCGCCACCTGGCTCAAAGAGAGAGAGGGGAAGATTCTGCTTACCACGGGGAGCAAAGATCTAAGCCTGATTGCAGGGGTGATTGCAGATCCTTCCAGGCTGTATGTCAGGGTGCTGCCCGTTGTGGAAAGTTTGCAGGCATGCGAAAAGGCCGGGATTCCAAAGCCGCAGATCATTGCCTGTCAGGGGCCATTTTCGGTAGAAATGAATGCGGCACTGTTGCATTTTTCGGGTGCGCGCTATCTCCTGACCAAGGAAACGGGAAGGGCGGGTGGCTTTCCGGAAAAAATGGAAGCAGCTTATGCGTGTCAGGTGCAGCCGGTGGTGATTCGAAATCCGGAAAATAGAAACCCTGGTGGCGAGGCGGAGGGTACGGAGAAAAATCAGTTTTCTTTTTCCCTGTTTGCAGCACTGATCGCAGAAGTGGATGCGCTGGCAAGGCAGAGAAAGGAAGAAGCTAAGGTCTCCACAACCACGGAAGGAACCCTTCAGCGAACCTTGATCCTTGCGGGAGTCGGGACAGGGATTCTGCCCAACAGACGCAGGAACTAGTGGAGGCACTGGCGGATGCGGATGTGATTTTTGGAGCCTCTCGTATCCTTCGGTCCTTGCGCGCGCCGGAGGAAAAAAAACAGGCGCTTTATCAGGCTGACCGGATTCGAGAGGAACTGATCCGACATCCGGAGTGGAAAAAGGTGCTGGTTGCTTATTCCGGAGATACAGGGTTTTACAGCGGTGCGCAGAGTTTATTAAAACTTCTGCATACCGATGCGGAACTGTTCAAAAGCGGGTTCGAGGTGAAGGTTCTGTGCGGCATCTCGTCGGTCCAGTATCTGGCATCCAAAATCGGGAAACCGTGGCAGGAGGCGAAATTCCTGAGCATGCACGGACGAAGAGGGAACCTGATCGGCAATCTCTTGCGTTATCCGAAATGCTTTCTGTTATTGGAAGGATGCAAACAGCTAAGAGCATGCGCCCTTATGTTGCAAGAGGCGATGGAGAAGGGAGTGGTACGAGGCTTACACATCTATTTCGGATACCAACTGGGGAGCGCAGAAGAAGAAACCGGTGTCGTCACAGTGGAGGAGCTGTTCGGACGGACGGCGGAGGGACTCTACCTCCTCTATCTGGAAACGGAGGAGGATGACAGGCAGATTTTGACGCCGGGGATTCCGGATGCAGACTTTATTCGACAGACGGCAGAGGGAAATGCGGTTGCAACAGAGGGAAATGCGGGTACAACAGAAGGAATTTCCGGCTCCGGAACCATCGAAAACGGCGGTTCTCATTCCGGAACCATCGAAAACTGCGGTTCTCATTCTGGATCCATTGAAAACCGCAGTTCCTGTTTGGCACCCCTGGAAAAAGGCGGTCGTAGAACGGTGCCGATGACAAAGGAAGAAATACGGATGCTTGCTCTTTGTAAGCTGCACCTGACGGAGCAGGCTGTTGTTTACGATATCGGCGGAGGCAGCGGTTCTGTATCCATCGAAGCAGCCAGGCTTTGCACAGATGGCAGGGTCTATTCGGTAGAGCAAAGAGCGGACGCCCTGGATCTCCTGCGTCGTAACAAGGAACGCTTCTGCTGCGAAAATCTGGAAATTGTGGCAGGTACTGCGCCGGAGTCCCTGACCTTGCTTCCTGCACCGACCCATGTGTTCATCGGAGGAAGCGACGGGAAGCTCATGGAGATTATGCAGACCGTGATGCAGAAGAACAAAGACGTCCGCATCGTCATCACCTGCGTGACACTGGAGACCCTGGCAGAGGTGCAAAAAAAGCGCTGACACAGATCGGAGAAGATTGGCGGGAAAAAAAGACCGGATAGAGATCATCCGGTGGCGGTGACGAAGGCAAGAGCAGTCGGAAGGTATCATCTCTTCCGTGCGCAGGACCCGGTTTTTATGATTACGGTAGGGTGAATCTTGAGAATCTGATCGCCGGAATCTTTCAAAAAAATGGGAAGGAAGCTGTATTATTTTCATAAAGACACCGGTCTGGAAGTGGACTTTGTGATTCGCTATCAGGGAAAGGCTACTTTTAGTGGAGGTGAAAGCTTCCACCGGGGAACACCAAAAAGCACGAAGACGATTCTAAAAAAACAAAGACAAGTATCATGTAGATCAGGCGATTAAAATCGGAGATTATCATCTGGGGCGTGAAGGAGAGATATTGACGGTGCCACACTATATGGCATTTTTACTGCAAGAACTGTGAGGAAAGAAATGCTATAGAATCAGGCGCAGATGAAGCGATTCAGGCATGCAACCGTTGTAGAAATCTAGCCATCCAATCCTCTACACCTCTCCACGAATCTGCGGATCAAGGCGGGATTGGATTCATAGTAGAGATGAGGAAAGCCCGCAAGCAGGTTTTTGTAGGAAACCATGCAGTCCCAACTGCGCCCGCCAACCGGCTTTTCGGCGGTACAGCTTTCTCCGTTGGCATCGGTGTCATAATAATGGAATTCATGTCCCCTAATCTTTTCGCCGGACGAAAGATAGGGAAGGTTCTGCCCGGCTTTTGCAGTGAGCTCCAGATAACCGAATCGTACCAACCGACTGTTCTTATGGGCGGAACCCGGAAGAACGTTTACAAGGGGAAAAGACTGTCCACCCATGTCTTGCACACTTTTTTGCAGGTAAAGGAAGCCACCGCATTCGGCAAGCGTCGGCATACCGGATTCAATGGCGGCACGAATCTCGTGCAGGAGAGAGGTGTTGCTCGATAGTTCCTGCAGGTGCAACTCCGGATAGCCACCGGGCAGAATCAGACCGGAAGCCTTTGGAAGATGGGCATCTTTCATCGGTGAAAAGAAAACGGGCTTTGCGCCATATTCCATTAGCAGTCTTAAATTTTCTTCGTAAAAAAAGGAAAAAGAGGCGTCCCTTGCGATGGAGATCGGGACTTTTTTTTGCAAGAAAAAAGGGAGAGCGGGTTCTTCCCTTTGATCCGGAGAAAGTTGGGTAGATTCTCCCCTAAGAGCTGTGACCTTAGAGGGAGAAGGGGATGGTTTTGCATAGGAAGAGGAGCTCTTAGAAGGAGGGGGGGAGCGGAGGTGCCGATTGTGCAAGAGAAAGCAAAGCCTCCAGATCCAGTGTTTCTTCCAGTTGATTTGCAAGTGCATCGATCTGGTTTTGAAAAAGAGGGATTTCTTCCGGCTGAATCAGGCCCAGGTGCCTGCTGCCCCAGGAAGCATCCTTGAGTTCGGGGAGATATCCCAATGCCTTTACCCCGGGGATTTCTTCCATGCATTTCGTGAGAATCCGATAGGCAGACGAGGAGACCCGGTTAAAAATGACGCCACGAATCCAACTTTCTTCTGTGTAGGAGAGAAGTCCCTTGATCAGAGGAACCACCGTCCGACTCATCCCTCTGGCATTTATGACAAGAATGACGGGCGTTTTTGTGATGCGCGCAAGGTCATAGGACGAGGCGGTGAGCGCACGCCCCCCCAGACCGTCATAATAACCCATCACGCCTTCCATCACGCTCAGGTCATACCCTTCCGCCTCTTTTGCGAAAAGGGCAAGCGTATGCTCCTCACCGGTAAAAAAAGAATCCAGGTTACCGGAAGGAATCCCAAGAACCTGTTTGTGGAACAGGGGATCAATAAAATCCGGACCGCATTTAAAGGCATGCAACCTGCGACCGTTCCCGGATAACAGGCGGAGCAGGCCGCAGGTGAGATAAGTTTTGCCGCTTCCGCTCTGGGGGGCGGCAATCAGGATTCGTGGAAAGGATTTTTTTTGCATGGTAAGGCGCAGACTCTTTTTCTGCCTTGCGGTCTTTATTCCAGTGTCAGCAGCAGGGCCATCTTGAAGCGCTTCGTAGCCTTGACGCTGTGGAGGCCTCCCTTTGCAAAATGGAAATTCTCCCCTGCCTTGATTGTAGAGGTTTTCCCCTCATAGCCGATTTCCGCCTCCCCGTCCAGAGCAAATACCAGAGCCTCGCCCGGTGCGGCATGCTCCGATAAACCGGTTCCTTCGTCAAATGCCATCAAAACAAACTTCATTTTATCGTTATGGACCAGGTCCATATTTACGATTTTTCCCTCCTGATAGGGAACCAGGGCTGCCAGTTGAAATACTTCTCCTGCTTTGATTGCTGCGTTCATTCTGTCCTCCTTTAAAATCATCTGTTCTGTAAAGACGGCGCCGGTTGTAGTCCGCATACCGACTGCGCGGTCCGCCTGTGTCAGCATCCCGTCTCCGCATGACAACTGCACGGAAAAATCATCGTCCCCATAAACCTCCAGATCCCCCTCACAGAGAAACAGGAGTTTGCAATAGGGAAAGACTTCTGCGCTGATATCGGTTTCGGGAGCCATGGAAAAATAAATGACGGGATTTTTCCCTTCTTCAATCTGCTTGGAAATGGTGCACCCGGCTACCGGTGGATTGTCTTTGGCAATGGAAAAGACACTACCGACCTTTTCACGCATCTTGCTTCTCCTCGCATGGTTTGGTAAATAGAATCCGGCAAATATCCACAAGATCACGATAGGGTTGCTGGTATATTGGGAATCTAAATCTTACTCTGGAACATCATAGCGCAAAGAGGAGAAAAAGTCACTGGGGAGGAAGACGTAGTGAGAGAATTGGAAAACTCTCAATCAGAGAATATCCCTATATATATCGGCAAAAAATATAATAAATGCCGATGTGTACTGCTCGGTTTATGCGAATATACTAAATATTAGTAAATGAGAATCAAATTGCAGGTGGATTTGTTAGAAGCCATCCGTCAGGCAGAGCTCCCCTTTATTTTCAAGGGCGGAACCTCATTGCTTCTGCTACCGGAGACTCCACGTCGGCTCAGTACGGATATTGACATTAATCAACCCGGGAGAAATGGAGCATATCTCTGGTTCCTGTCCGCTCAGACAAGCCGATCCCTAAGGAAAAAATATTTGACTGTATGGAGATGATTCGTCAACAGAGGGTCAAGACACCGATCCACACATATGATATTCTGGTGGAGAATATCTGTGGGACAGGAAGTAATATTGTGGCCACGGGAACAATTGAATAGATCAAGGTACTATAGATATTCGTGGGCCCGGTGGTGGAATTTTGGATGTTCTGGATAGGGAGGGTGGCAGATGCCTGTTGTCGGCGTATTGATGAAACCGGCTTCCGGATTATGCAATATGCATTGTGATTATTGCTTTTATTGCGATGAATCGGCAAAGAGGAAGACGGCTTCTTATGGTTATATGACGGAACATACGCTAAAGAATGTAATCAAAAGAACGCTTTTGCAATCAGAAGGAGGATATACACTCGCTTTTCAGGGGGGAGAGCCTACGCTTTGCGGATTAGATTTCTTTCGTCAGGCCATCCGGTACATCCATCAATACAATAAAAACCATTGCCATATTCAAATCGTATTGCAGACAAACGGGTATGGGATTACCGAGGAATGGGCGCGTTTTTTTGCCGAAAACCATTTTCTCCTAGGGGTTTCTGTAGACGGATTGCAAGAAATTCATAATACCTATCGTCATGCGGTCGATGGAGGTGACAGCTATCAGCACTGCATGAATACCATACGCCTTTTTGAGAAGTATGGGGTGGAATATAATATTCTGACGGTGGTGCACCGGGAGATTGCGGAAAACATTCGGAATATATACAGGGAGTATAAAAACAACGAATGGAATTATCTGCAGTTTATCACCTGTCTGGATCCGCTCGGAGTACCTCGCGGACAGGAGAAATATTCTTTATTGCCCGAAATGTATGGCAGGTTTTTGGTGGACCTTTTTACGTTATGGTTTGAAGATTTGAAAAAGGGGAGTCAGCCCTATATTCGTCAATTTGAAAATTATATAGGGATCTTATTGGGATATGAACCGGAGTCGTGTGAACAACGAGGTTTTTGCGAGATTCAGAATGTCGTAGAAGCGGATGGTAGCGTGTATCCGTGCGACTTCTATGTGCTGGATGAGTACAAACTCGGCAATCTGAATGAGGATCTGCTCCCCACCATACAGGAAAACCGCAGGAAGATAGGATATCTGGAACGATCGCACCATCACCTAGAGGAGTGCCGAACCTGCCCATATTTTCATTTATGCCGAGGAGGATGTTATCGCAATCGAATCACGGAAAGCCATGCGGAAGGCGAGAATTACTTCTGTCCGGGGTATAAGTTGTTCTTTCAAACCTGTGGCGATCAGTTGCGGGAAGCGGCAGAGATTTACCAGGATCGAATGAGAAGAAGGAGTTAAGGGAAGGGGCTGATCGACGTTTTTCTGCTCCATCCCCATCCGGATCGCACAGAGCAGTAGAGAGACGGCTATGATGATTCCGACATTGGACAGCTGCAGGAGGTAACCGAAAAGGAAGGTTCCCTCCTGCAATTTCTGTCAGGATATCTTCGGCGTATGTAGGGGTTAGATGGATCCGCTCAGCCAGCACCATCTTTCCGTCTGCTGATTTTATGGGAACGTGTTGCATAGAAAGATAGGATGCTTAGCGGTCTTATAAAAGCGAAAGGACAAAAAAATGAAAAAAGCAATCAAATAATTAAAAGACGGAAGATGATTTCACTTTTTATAATGAAAGTTGCAGGGAAGCTTTGTGGGAATGGGGGATTTGTACAGGTTAGAGATGTATGGATGAAGGGGGAAGAGATGAAAACCATTTTTATTCTATGCGATACGCTGAATCGGCGAATGCTATCCGCTTATGGAGCAGAAGGTGGAACAGCCATTACACCGAACATCGACCGTCTGGCTCGTCGATCGGTTGTATTTGACAGTCATTGGTGCGGCTCCGCCCCATGTATGCCTGCCCGTCGTGATATCATGACGGGACGGCTGAATTTCATGGAAAAACCATGGGGGGCGATGGAACCGTTTGATCAGAGTCTGCAAAGTATTCTTTCGCAGGAGAAAAAGACCCATACACAAATGTTTGCCGATCATGCGCACTACTTGATTAGCGGAGGAGAAACTATGTGAAGGGCTTTACCGCATGGGAAGTGAATCGAGGTCAGGAGTGCGATCCGGTTTGGACAAGGCCTGGTAGAGACGGGATTCGACCGGACATACCGCCGGAAGGGTATAAGGGGACGTGGACCGAGGCAGAGCATGAAAATCGTTCCCACTTCCACACAGAGTACGATTATCCAAGTGTAAAGACCATGTGGCATGCAGCGGAATGGTTGGAGAAGAATCACGATGCGGATAACTATTTTCTGTGGGTGGAGGCGTTTGATCCGCACGAGCCTTATGACTGCCCGAAATATTATCTGGACTTATACGAGAAGGAAGGCGATTATGACGGGCCGGATTTCACACATCCGTCCTATGCCCCCAATGAATTCAATGCGGCGGAGACGAACCATCTTCGGAATCGTTGCAAGGCGCTGATGACCATGACTGATCGACACCTTGGGGAGATACTGGATGTAATGGACCGGTATCATATGTGGGATGATACGATGCTGATCTTCACCACAGATCACGGATACCACCTGGGGGAACATGGTTATATGGCTAAGAATTACATGGCGCCCTATAATGAAGTTTTCCATATTCCGTTGCTGATTGCAGCACCGGGTGTGCGGCCAGGGAGGTGCGAAGCAGTCACACAAACATTGATGTGCTTCCGACTGTGATGGAACGCTATGGAATTTCACAGGATGTGCTGCAATATCCGATTCATGGAAAGAGCCTGATACCATTGCTGCGAAGAGAAACGGACAGGGTACGCGATGGTGCGATCTTCGGATATTTTGGAAAGCAAATGGCGTGGACAGACGGGAGATATACCTATTTTCGTGCGGCAAAAGAGGAAACGAACCAACCTCTATATATCTATACGGCAATGCCAACCGTACTGCGGCAGGTTTATGGTGGAAATGATGCTGTAAATACCGAAGATTATAAACGAATTGAAATGGGGCGTTTCCTGCCATGGACAGACTATCCGGTATACCGCTTTCCGGCGGATATCATTCATTGGGGAAATGATTCACAACAGTTTGTCGGACGTTCACCGTATAATGAAGATACTTTGCTGTTTGATATCGAAGAGGACTACGAGCAGGAGAAGCCACTTCAGGATAAAGAATTGGAGGAACATTGCCTGGAGCAGATGAAGCGCTGTATGAAGTTACATGATGCCCCGCCCGAACAGTACGAGCGTCTTGGTATCTGAAAAAATGGATAAAATGCACATTCTGATGGGGAAGAAGGGATGTGCATTTTTCTATCTTTTGATAAAAAAGGGGGCAATGTTCGAGCCGGAGTTCAGTAAGCGGTAATAGGCAAGGGGAGAAAGGCAAAAGTGGGGGAGTGAAGTCCATGCAGTTTTGCAGAGGAAAGCGTCGCAAAATATCGCAGAGTATGATTGCAACAAGCCTGATATGCGTATTTATTTCCGTGGTGATCGCCATGTGTGCGATCGCCTACTTTACCTTTCAACTGATTGTGGAGGAAAAGGGAAAAGCGCGTATCGATGTATTGCAGCAGATCAGTGACAGCAACTCAGTCAACTGCACCAATATGGTAAAGGCAATGGATGCGCTGTATGAGGATTTTTATGCCGAACTGATTGCGCCGGGGAACGAAGAAAATAACGCTCGGATCCAAAATCTGCTGAAGCAGGTAGACAGACAATTTAAGAAAATAGGGATGGATATGATGATCGATATTTTGATGAATGACCGTCGCCTATTTTCAACCGACTTAGATGAAAATAATCTAAAAAGCCTGAAACACCTATTGGTACATCAAGCATTATAGTGGAGAAACCAGGACAAGCTGGAATCTGCGTTTCCGAGAGGTGAAGGATATTTCGACCTATGGCCTTTCCTATGGAAGGACGGTGTACAACCATGAAGGACGGGTTGTGGGTGTGATTGTGCTAACCTCACGGTATGAAGCACTGTTCCGTACGTTTCAGAAGCTGGTGAGCGATGGTGTCAAAGTTTACATTCTCGACCAAAACGGCATCATCATTTCACACACCAATCCCAATCGGATTGGGAACTGGGCTTTTGATATGAAGATGTTTCGGAAAGAGTATGGAAGGAATTCCTATAAGATCATACAGCGTTCCGGGAGAAACATTCTTCTTACCAACTATCATGATGGATCCAGCGGATGGACGTTTGTGGAAGAGCAGAATATGGACGACCTGCTTTGGGACGGAATCAAAACCATGCGGAATTGCCTGTTGGTGGTACTGGTCGGATGCATGGTGGCAGCCAGTATTGCCTATTGGAGGGGGAGAAGGATTGCGCAGGTACTATCCGATTTTACGGAAGAGATCAGTGATATGTCGGTGGAGAAACTGGGAGAATTGCCGGTGCAGGATGAATACGAGGAAACGTATGTGCTTGGCACCACATTTAATGGAATGATCCGTCGAATCGGAGATCTGATTGAAGATATCCGGATCCATGAGCAGAGAAAACAACGTACCGAGTACGATTTTTTACAAGCGCAGATCAACCCGCATTTTCTGAATAATACATTGCTGTCGGTGAAGAGTTTGATTGCGGTGCATCAACCGGAGAGGGCATACCGGATGATGAACGAGCTGGTTGAACTGTTGCATATTCCGGCTACACCTGAGATCCAGTTCGTGACATTGCAGGAAGAACTGCATTTAATGCGCAGCTATCTGTCGATCATGAACTGCCGCACGGACAAGAACGTTGTTTCTCTGCGAGATACCGGAGAACATGTACGGTATTTTCGTGCCACGCATGATTGTGCAGCCGGTCATCGGGAATGCTTTTTTTCATGGTTTTGCAGAAAAGGAAGAGGGATGTACCATCCGCTTACGGACGGGTCTGCGCGGGAATGCATTATACATTGAAGTGACGGACAATGGAGAGGGAATCGAAGCGGAACGACTGGCGCAGATACAGTCGTGGAATTATCGTTCTGAACGGTTGCATCACGGCATCGGTTTACGCAATGTGAGAAAGCGTCTGCAGATTATTTATGGAGGCAGATCGGATGTGACCGTGCAGAGCGAGGTGGGCAAATATACGATGGTAACGCTTACAATGGATCATTACCGTTCGATTCCGAAGTTTGGGCAGGGAGATCAGACAAATGAAGATTATCGTGGTCGATGATGAGCCATTGGTCAGACAGTATATTGTGCAATGTGTGCGGGATGCAGGAGAAAATGAGATTACTGCGGCAGTTTCTTCGGGGGCGAAAGTCCTGCAGGAGATGAAGGATAATCCCGCCGATGTGGTCTTTGCGGACATCACTATGCCCAAAATGGATGGAATTGCGTTACTGAAGGAACTAAAGCAGCAGTATCCGCAAACTGCAGTGATCATGCTTACCTGTCATGAAGATTTTGAATATGCGCGTGCTGCGATGCAGAGTGGAGCAAAAGATTATATTCTGAAAACGGAGGTCAGTGCAGATAAGATTCGGGAGGCGCTGGATAAGTTGCAAACAGTCATCAACAGCAGATGGCCAAGGACATGGCAAAAGAAATGGAGCGTGGGCGTTTCCTCCGTCATCTGGTGGATGATCAAGAAAATATACCGCCCATCAAGGCAGAAGACTTAAAAAAACACAGTATTTATTTAGATGAAAGAGCCTATTTGACTGTAGTGTTTTTGAATCGAAACGAAAATACAGAAATCATACAGCGCTACCTGCAGGGGAGTTTTGAAAATTCTATTTTTTTTATCCACAGTGAACAGGAAGCTTTTTTACTGACCAATGTGAAGAGAGAAGTTTTTTCGGATCAGAAGGAGGCGGTTTCCTTATTTTACCATTGCGCACTACAACTGAGGGGAGGAATCGGATGTAGCGATGTCCACCATCATGTTTCTCATCTGCCGAAGGCATTTGCGGAGGCGGTGCGTGATTTTGATGCAAGGTTTTATCAGGTGCCTGCACAGGAACTGCCGCGGGAGAGCCATGTCCGCGAGGTGGAAACCGGTATCATGCGGGCTTCCGTAAAGCTGATGGACGGAGATATACGAGGCGGTTGTATTGATCTTGAGCGTTTATTGAAATACGTGGGGGAATATAAGGCACGCAGTTGTTTTGTGCTGGAAGCTGTGCAGAAGCTATTCTCTCGTTTGGCGGTCAAGCGGGATCAGGGATTACAGGAAATTGCAGATATCATTTCCTCCTGTTGCACCTTTGCGGCCCTGTGTGAAGCGGTACGAGAGGGAATTGCCATATTGCAGCCCGGTTATTCGGTGGCGATTCGCAAGGCGGTAGACCATATCCATCATCATTACGCAGAGGATCTTTCACTGAATACGGTTGCGGATGTGGTATTTCTTAACAGGGACTATTTGTCGAGGCAGTTCAAAAAAGAGGTGGGTGTCAATTTTTCCGAATATTTGATGAAGGTACGTATGAAACAGGCACGTCGTCTGCTGGAAAATAGCAGTCTGCGTATATCTGAGGTTGCATGCAGTATCGGGATCATGAATGTGAGCTATTTCTCGACGGTTTTTCACAAGACGTTTGGCTGCAAACCAAACGATGTGCGAAAAAGCAAGCAGGAAGAATAATGTCAAAAATGTGAAAAATCGGGTCAAATATTAAAAAGATTTTTGTACAAAACCTACGATAAACTAGAGTCAATTCAAAAAAGTACAGTCTAAGGGAGGTTCAACATGAGACACAGCTACAAGAGAATATTCGCAATGGTGTTAGCAGTAACTGTAATGACAGGTCTGACAGCATGCGGCGGCGCCTCATCTGCTGGAGTATCTTCCTCTGCCAAAGTGGAAAACTCCGCTTCTGACGCTTCCGGCGATGGTACGTTCACCGCTTCCGGAAAGACCCTGAATGTGGGCGTGCAGTCCAACATTATCTCAATTCCTACCGTATATGCGAAGGAAAAGGGTACTTTGATGAGCTGGGGCTGGACGTGAACCTGATTATGTTTCCGAATGGGTCTCCGGAGAATGAGGGGCTTGCAGCGGAGCAGTTGGATTTGGCGTCTAATGGCCTGGCCTCGGTTTATTCGACAGCTTCCGGGTTGTGTGACTGGATTGCAGAGTCGGACAGCGGCTCCATTACGGCAAAGGTTTATGTACGTAAAGGAAGTCCTGTGTTACAGCATAAAGGAGAAATTTCAGGAAAACCGGATATGTACGGCAGCGCAGATACCCTCAAGGGATTAACGGTACTTGGCCCGACATCAACCATGGAACAGTGGATTGCAAATTCTTATTTTGCAAAGTTTAATTTGTCCGCGGGAAAGGATTATGAATATCTGAACATGGATCGTGCTGCTGCGGCGCAGGCGATCCTGACTGGCGAGGGAGATGTGTTTGTTGCAACCGACGTTGACTACTGTAACATGATGGAATCGAACAATATGGTGCAGGTTGCAAATTGTATCGAGGCAACCGACACCGAATTCCAGAATGGATTCCTTGTAAGGAAGGATATTCTAAAAGATCGCTACGATGATGTCGTTCTGTTCCTGAGGGGGATGTACAAGGCGGCAGAAGAGTTACAGGCGGATCCGGATCTGCGCAATCAGTTTGCACTGGACTTCTACTCGAAAAATGGTAAGCCGGCGAATGAAAACGATGTGAAAACAGAAACGGAAATTCGTCCGTTTATCGTTCCCTCCGATTACGAATCTACGGAGTATGCCCTTGGTTCCGGTCTGTTGCAGGTAGGTAACTTCTTTGCTTCTATTGGGACCATCGAGGAAGATCAGGTTGCGAATATTGAGAGTGCGATCAATGTGAATCCGCTTCAAGATGCGCTGGGCATCAAGGTGAAGGCGGCAACTCTGAAATAAGAGCATTGTATGGCAGGGGAGCCCATGCTCCATGGGCTCCCTTTTCTGCACCCATAGATGCGTGAAATGGGGGGGGAGGCAACAAGGAGAGGAGCATATGGAAGATAAGAAAAAAATACAGATCAATAAAATGCTGTTTATCCATATCGGATCGATTTGCGTAGGTATTTTTGTGTGGTGGATGGTCACCGACGGATTGGGGATTTTTCGTTCGAATGCATTGCCGTCTCCGATGAAGGTGGCTGCGACTTTTATAAAAAGTGGTTTGAAACAAAGCCGGATGGTGCAACGCTGCTGCAACATCTTTTTGCCAGTCTGCAGGTTGCCCTCGGCGGCTATCTGATCGGAGCGATCGTGGGGATCCCTCTTGGCATATTCATGGCATGGAACGATAAGGTAGATATGCTCGTTCGACCGGTATTTGACCTTGTGCGTACGATCCCCGGAATTGCATGGACGTCGGTTATGGTCACACTGGTCGGCATCGGGTTCCTGTCTAAGGCGCTGGTGATTTTTATTGCCGCAATGGTTGCCATGGTGATTAACAGTTATTCCGGCATCAAACAGACCAAAACCGTCCATCTGTGGGTGGGACAGACTTTCGGCGCCAGCAACTGGGAATTGTTAACAAGGGTTGCCATTCCGTCTGCGCTTCCCATGATTTTCACCGGTCTGGATGTAGCACTCGGTTCGGCATGGACGACTCTCGTGGCAGCAGAGTTGTTAGCTTCTACCAGAGGTCTGGGTTTTATGATTCAGCAGGCAAGAGGTATCTTCCGCTTGGATATCATCATTGTCGGCATGATTGTGATTGCAATCACGGGAGCGGTTCTATCTTCTATTATTCAGTTTTTCGGTAGAAAGCTTGTGAAGGGAGGTGGACGCAGATGAAAGAGCAAAAGAAACGCATTGTATATGGAATACTGGGTATCTTTGTTTTTCTGTGCATCTGGTATGCAGCAACGAAATTTACCCTACTTGGCAAGGTGATGCCAGATCCGATTACGGTGATTACCGGTTTTTGTACGGCGTTTGTCGTACCGATTGGTACGCATTCCATGATTATACATATCTTGATCAGTTTGCGCCGTATGCTGATTCCTTATGCAGTTGGTGGTGTGCTCGGCGTACTGGTGGGGATTGTAATGGGGTGGTACAAGGTAGCTGACGCCGTCTTGATGCCCTATATTCAGATGTTCCGTCCGATTCCGCCCATCGCGTGGATCCCTTTGTCGATTGTATGGTTTGGCTTTGGAGAAGGTTCCAAGTATTTCCTGATTTTTCTGGCATGCTTTTTTACGATCGCCTTGACTACCTATAATGGCGTTCACTCGGTAGATGGAACGCTGGTGCGTGCAGCCCGGATGCTGGGAGCAAGGGATAATCAGCTGTTTACTTCGATTGTGCTGCCCACCACTGTTCCGTATATTTTTCCGGATTACAGGTAGCACTTGGTTCGGCATGGGCAACCATCGTGGCAGCGGAGATGATCCGTTCTTCTGAGGGGGTGGGATGGCTGATTGTGAGTGGACAGGACGTGGGTAACATGACGCAGATCATGGTAGGTATCCTGGCGATCGCCCTGACAGGACTGCTGATTACGACCATTATGAGAGGAGTTGAATACAAACTATGCGCGTGGACGGTAAGAGGAAAGTAACTGCCGGTGAACCGCTGATTGAATTCCGCGGAGTGGATAAATTTTTTGACAAGCCGGAGGAAGGACGCTACCAGGTAGTAGGAGATTTGAATATCAAGGTACGCGAAAATGAATTTCTTGTCCTGTTCGGACCGGGACAATGCGGGAAAAGCACCATCCTGAACCTCATTGCAGGTTTTGAGATGCCATCTGCAGGGCAGGTACTTTGTATGGGAAAAGAGATTGCGGGGCCTGGACCGGATCGGGGAGTGGTATTTCAGAACACCGCATTGTTTCCGTGGCTAACCGTCATGGGAAATGTGGAGTATGGTCCCAAGGTTCGTGGTTTCAAGAAGAGAGATCGTCGTCAGAAAGCGCAACATTATATTGATTTGGTCGGTTTGCAGGGCTTTGAGAATTCCTTTCCGGTCAAGCTGTCCGGTGGGATGCAGCAACGCGTGGGCATTGCCCGTGCATACTGTAATGAGCCGCTTGTCATGTTGTTAGATGAGCCGTTCGGTCATTTGGATGCACAGACCAGGTATCTTATGCAGGATGAGCTGACCCGCATCTGGCAGGCAGAAAGACGCACCGTTATTTTTGTGACCAATAATATTGAGGAGGCAGTGTACCTGGCAGATCGTATTCTGGTGTTGTGCAATTGCCCGACAGGCGTAAAGGCGGAGTATGAAATCAAGTTACCGCGACCACGTAATTATACCGATCCAGAATTTCTGCGGTTGCGCCACGAGATTGACGCGGTCGTAGATCATACCTTATAAAGGAGGAGCCGGACAGATGGTCAATCAAGAGCCTAAGGTAAAGGTGAGGAACCTGACAAAAAAGTTTGGTGATCTGCTGGTACTGGACAATTTGAATTTTGAGGTGGATGAAGGCGAGTTTCTATGTATTGTCGGACCGACCGGCTGCGGAAAAACAACCTTTTTGAATAGCCTGACCCGCCTATATGAGCCGACCGCAGGAGATATTCTGGTAAACGGCATTCCGGTGGATCCCAAAAAACAAAATATTTCCTATATTTTTCAGGAGTATTCTTCCTTCCCCTGGCAAACGGTCGAACAGAATATCCGCTTTGGTCTGGAGATCAAAAAGGTGCCAAAGGAGGAGGCTGATGCCAACGTAGAAGAAATGCTTGATATCGTCGGTTTGACCAAATTCCGCAACTACTATCCCAGTCAGCTATCGATCAGTATGTTGCAGCGGGTGGCCATTGCACGTGCATTTGCAACCAAACCGGAACTGCTTCTCATGGATGAACCGTATGGGCAGTTGGATATTGATCTGCGTTTCAAACTGGAGGATGAGCTGATCAGGTTATGGAAGAAGACCGGTACGACGGTTCTTTTTATTACCCATAATATAGAAGAGGCCGTATATCTTAGTCAGAAAATCATGGTGCTGACCAATAAACCGACCTCCGTAAAAACCGTGTTGGACAATCCGTTGCCTATGCCACGCGATGTGGTCTCGCCGGAGTTTGTCGAATTGCGCAATCAGGTCACCGATTTGATTAAATGGTGGTAATGACGGCAGTGTAAGAGGGAGGGGGGGCGCCCCTCCCTCCCGGCTTCTCAATCAAATTTAGAACAGCAGGTGCATGAAGAGGGCGCTGATCGGAATGGCAATCAGTGTCCTTTCGAAGAAGCAGATGATAAGCTCCTTCAGCTTCACGGGAATCCTTGTGGAAAGCATCACGACGATGGTTTCTGAGAAGAAAATAATCTGTACCATGGATACGGTCACGACCATGTAACGTGCCCCCTCGGAAAGCATCGATACCTTATCTGAAATCAGCAGAACCGGAAGAAACATTTCCGCGATACCGACAGGGAGAGAAGGTGCAATGATGGCGGCATCCGGCACACGGCAAAGGAATAAGAGAGGTTCAAATAGTTTGCCGAGCCAGTGAAACAGCGGCGTATAGGTCGCGATCATCATGGCGGTGACACCGGCGGCGGTTAAGAGCGAAATCACCTTGGGGAGTACGAAGCAGCTGTCTTTGAGACTCCCTGCAATTTCCTTAAGAAGATTGGGAGCGGTGGCCGCTTTTTTTACGGCTCTGCTGCTGCCGATTTTCGGCATATCCCTGACGGGGATTTTTTCAGCCGCAATTTCCTCCGGCGTCTGGATATGCCCGTCCAGGTAGACGGACTCTTTTTTGGAAAGAGGAGGAATCCGGCACATGAAAAAACTGATGAGCAGCGTGACAAGCATCGCAATAAAATAAATCGGTAGCATCATGTACGAAACTTCAAGTTCGACGAGTGGCTGCGGATTCTCGGCTTTGAGAATGATTATAAAATCCTCTATGTATATGACAGGGGAGGATTGTTAGATGCCATCAAACAGAGCAATTATTCGACCGTGATGATGAAACGGTTTTCGGAAGATTCCTACAGCTCGGACTGTGTGGAGATCCCGATCGTGAACGCCCCCTGCGGAATGAATGCCTACCTGCTGTATCATTCCGATTACGAGCTGAACCCGCGTGAAAAGATTTTTATCCGTCAGCTAAGGGACCTGTTTCGCTCGTAAATTTGATTGAAAAAATAGACATATAATGATAAAATTCGTCTATAGATAGGAGGTGATCGGGATGTTTGCACAGCAGGAAACAATCAGACCGTCTGCAGATTTAAGAAATCATTACAATGAAATCTCCAGACAATGTCGGGAAGAGAAGGAAGTTGTGATTATTACAGTGAATGGCAGGGGAGACACGGTGTCTCTCGGATACGAAGAATACAAGAGAATGAAAGCTAGAATCGAGCTTTTGGAAATCCTCGCAGAAGCGGACGAGGACGTAAAGTGTGGAAGAGTTGGTTCCATGAAAGAGACTTTTAACGACTTGCGTAACCTTCTGCAGGAGGGGGAGTCTTGAAGTATGAAGTCATCAGGACAGATACAGCAGATGCGTTGATTCGAAAAATTGTCCTCTACATTGCGGAAAACTTCGGCAATGAAGTTGCACGTGAAAAATTGAATCACATGGAAGAAGCCATTATGAGTTTGGGCGATCACCCCTATGCCGGGGTAGCACCGAGATACACCGTGTTCAAAAGACAAGGATATCTGGTGTTGATTACGGATAAGGATCTTGTATTCTATAAGGTGGATGAGAGCAAAAAACAGGTCATTGTTTATGCTGTGGTTGACCAGCGGCAGGATTACTTAAGCATCCTCAGAGGGTTATAAGTTGCCGCCTTTCTGAAGGACCGGCCGTCCATAGAGGTGTTCGTTTAGAGTTCGGTTCCTGTTTACCCGGTTCTCCCCCTGCGTTGACAGCTTCTTTTACCTATGCTAAGATGCATCCAAATCGTCCGGACGGGAAAAACAAAGAAACGATTCTCCCGGTCCGGCTCCATATCCCAAGCGGTGCCGAAGATCTTTTCAGGAAATCTTCGGGTAAAAGAGAAACAGGTGAAAGTCCTGTACGAACTCGTCACTGTAAGAAGCAGGAAGAGGCCGCAGCATTCAGAATATCGTGGATGCTGCCTCAAAGTCACTGCCGCAAAAGCGGTGGGAAGGCTGGCTTCTCCCCATAACCTTCAAGTCAGGAAACCTGCCGTTTGGATGAAAATGACGAGGGGAAGGCGCCTGTGCAGGTGACCTCAAACCTTCCGGATCACGAGATACTGACCGTGTCATTGATCATACAGACAGAACGGCTGTCTGTGTTTTTGGTGAATCTGCAGTTGCCATCCGGTCAAGATCGGGTGGTTTTTTTATGCCAAAGGAGAAGTAAGGAGACAGAAAATGGTGAAAAAGAAGTTTTGGACGGTAGCATTATGCAGTGGTTTGGTTGCCGTCACTGCTCTTGCAGGTTGCGGACAGGCGGGTACAAACGGAGGAAGTACAGAGGAGAAGAGCGGGGAAGCTTCCAGTGTGGCCTCTCACGCAGAAACTTCTCAGACGGCGGGAGCTGCCGCCTCGGAAGAAGGAGTAGCTTCCGGGAGCGACCAGGAGAAGGCGGATCACGTTGCCAAGTTGATTGATGCCATCTATGTGCAGGAGAGAACGGATCAGACCGATGCACAGTGTGAAGAGGCAAAGAAAGGATGGGATGCTTTGACAGACAAGCAGAAATCGCTGGTCGAAGGAGAACATGCCGACCCGGAATATTTTGGAAGGGATACGGGGGATGCATCCGCAGACAATCCGCTTAATCAGGACGGGATCGGGAAGAAAGAGCTGCTGGTGGTCAGCTTTGGTACTTCCTTTAACAATAGCCGCGTGGCGGACATCGGAGGAATCGAGAAGGCGCTGCAGCAGGCTTTTCCGGACTGGTCGGTAAGGAGGGCCTTTACTGCGCAGATCATTATCAACCATATCCAGGCAAGGGATCAGGAGAAGATCGACAACATGGATCAGGCTCTGGAACGTGCAGTAAAGAATGGAGTCAAAGAGCTGGTGGTACAGCCGACCCATCTGATGCACGGGGCAGAGTACGATGAACTGCTTGGTGCCGTAGACAAGTACAAGGACAAGTTCCAGTCGGTAAAAGTGGCAGAGCCGCTCCTTGGAGAAGTGGGAAAGAGTGACACCCAGGTCAATCCGGACAAGAAGAGAGTCTGTGAGGCAATTGTGAAAGCGGCGCTGTCGGATGGGAAGTACAGCAGTCTGAAAGAGGCACAGAAGGCGGGGGTTGCCTTCGTCTTCATGGGACATGGAACCTCTCATACGGCAAATATTACCTATAATCAGATGCAGGCGCAGATGAAGGATCTGGGATATTCCAATGTCTTTATCGGAACCGTGGAAGGAAAGCCTGAGAATACTTCCTGTGAAAATGTCATTCAGGCGGTCAAAAAAAGCGGATATAAAACGGTCGTGCTTCGTCCCCTCATGGTAGTGGCGGGAGACCATGCCAATAACGACATGGCAGGCGATGACGAGGACTCCTGGAAGAGCCAGTTTGAGGCAGCGGGTGCCTTTGATCAGATTCTGACACAGATTCACGGACTTGGAGAAATTCCGGAAGTGCAAGAGATCTATATCGACCATTCGGCAGCAGCGACCGGAGAAAAAGCAAAAGCATCTGCGGAAAAGGAAAGCGGAAGTACGGAGCAGGCAAGCAGTCAAAAGGCATTAAAGGACGGCACCTATCTTGCCAATTTCAATACAGACAGCAATATGTTCCATGTGAACGAGGCAAAGGAGGGAAGGGGGACTCTTACCGTGAAGGAGGGAAAGATGACCATTCATATTGCGCTTCCGTCTAAGAATATCGTGAACCTCTTTACAGGAAGTGCGCAGGAGGCGGCGCTAAAGGGAGCAAAACTCCTGCAGCCGGTGGTGGAAAAGGTGAAATATGCAGACGGGACGGAAGAGGAAGTCAACAGCTTTGATCTGCCGGTTCCGGAACTGGATAAAGAATTTTCCGTAGCGATTATCGGGACCAAGGGGAAGTGGTATGACCATAAGGTCAGTGTCACGAATCCGGTGAAGAAGTAACATCGCATGAAGATAAGACGTTTTTTCTCTGTACTATCTTTGAGCCTTTTGCTCATCACCTCTCTAGCCGGTTGTCAGCGGGAAAAGGCACCAACCGGAGAGGAACAGACCGCAGACGGGGTTTATACGCCTGCGGTTTTTCGCGTAAGCGGAGGCAGCGGACGGGTGACAATTACCTGTGAGAGGGTGGCCGTTCAGAAAGAGAAGGTGCGTGCGCATCTGGTTTTCTCCAGCCCGCATTACACACAGGTCAAGGTGGGGAATCAGATTTTTTACAGACAGGAGTCTGCTGCAAGCAAGGAAAAGGCGGAAGTGGGCGAGAAAGTGGAGGAAGGCGGGGAGGATACGACGTCTTCCTTTGATGTGCCGGCGAAACTGAATCAGGAATTTGAAATCAAGGCGACGACAACGGCCATGTCCAGACCCTACGAAATCACTATCGCCTCTTTCTAAAGTTGAAAGGAAGCGAATCGGATCCCTTGAAAGGAAGCGGATCGGATTCTTCCCTGCCGGAAGGGCAGACGGGCAGGAGCGGAGAGAAGGCAACCGGGGCAGGATCAGGAACGGCCAAGCCGTATGATTCCTCCTTTGATGCGAAGATGCTTACGGGTCTTACCTTCTTGAAGAAAGAGGCGCTTTCTTATGCAAAAGGGTTCTCCATTTACACCTATCAGGGGGGATACCGCCTGATCGATGTCAGGAATTCTGCGCGGTATCTTTTCGTACCGGATCAGAAAGAAGAGCCGAAGGACCTTCCGGCACACCTGGTGGTCATTCACCAGCCGCACCGGATTTATCTGGCGGCGACGGCGACGATGTCTCTGTTTGACAAGGTGCAGGCGTTATCCTGTGTACGGATGACAGGAACGGATGTTTCCGGTTGGTCAATCCGGGCGCCGAAGAAGGCGCTGCAAGACGGCAGGATGCTTTATGCTGGCAAATATAGCGCGCCCGATTATGAGCTTTTAACGAAGGAAGGCTGTGATCTTGCGGTAGAGTCCACGATGATTTCCCATACGCCGGAAGTCACAGAAATGCTGACCAGTCTGGGAATTCCTGTTTTTGTAGACAGATCCAGTTATGAAGCGCATCCCCTGGGAAGAACCGAGTGGATCAAGGTATACGGCGTCTTGACCGGTCATGAACAGGAAGCCGAAACCTTTTTTGAGGAACAGAAAAAGAAGGTGGAATCGTTAGGAAGCAATCCGGCTACAGGCAAGACGGTCGCTTTTTTCTCCGTATCCACGGATGGAAAGATACAGGTACGAAGGGGGTCGGACTACATTGCAAAATGATTGCCCTTGCGGGAGGCACCTATCTTTTTAACGATCTGGAAGGGGAAGGCGCCGGTGCCCAAATCACGATGGAGGAATTTTATAAGCGGGCAGCCGATGCGGATTATTTGATTTACAATGGGGCGATCGAAGGAATGTTAGGCGGGATGGACGATTTGCTGAAAAAAAGTGAATTGTTCTCCGATTTTAAAGCGGTACAGGAAGGAAAGGTCTGGCAGACGGGGAAGAGCCTCTATCAGGAAGCGGATATCGTGGGGGAGATGACGGTAGATCTCCATAAGATGTTAGAAGGAAGGCCGGAAGGGGAAATGCGTTTTTTAAAGAAGGTGGACTAGGAATGCGTTTTTTGAAGAAGGTGGACTAGGAATGCGGAAGAGAGAGGGGATGCAAAAGGCATATTGGATCGGCATGTTTGGCTTTCTTTTGTTGCTCCTGGTTGGAATCGTGGTTCTCAACATCAATGCCGGAAATGTCAAAATCCCGCCGGGCAGGATCCTGCAGATTCTTTTGACGGGAGAGGGGAAGAAAAACGAGGTGAATATCATTTGGAAACTTCGTCTGCCCCGGATTCTGATGTCCGCCCTTCTGGGCGGGGCGCTGTCCCTGTCCGGTTTCCTGTTGCAGACCTATTTTCACAACCCGATTGCAGGCCCCTTTGTGCTGGGTATCTCTTCCGGAGCTAAGATGATGGTGGCAGTCACCATGGTTTTTTTCTTGCAGGAGGAAGCGGCTTCTTCCTCTTTCCTGCTGATTGGTGTTGCCTTTGCGGGAGCGCTTGCCGCAACGCTTCTGATTCTTCTGCTGTCCACCTTTGTGAAGCAGATGGCGACCCTCTTAGTCGGCGGAATCATGATTGGCTATATTTGCTCGGCACTCACGGATTTTCTGATTACCTTTGCGCAGGATTCGGATCTCATTAGCTTAAGAGGATGGTCTCTCGGCTCGTTTTCCGGCACGAGCTGGGCGCAGGTGAAGCTGGCGTTCTTCCCGGTGGCGGGGGCTCTTCTGCTTTCCTTTTTTTTGTCCAAACCGGCAGAGGCCTTTCAACTGGGAGAAGCTTATGCAGGAAGCATGGGAGTGAATACCCGCCTGTTCAAGACGGCACTGATTCTCTTGTCCAGCCTCCTCTCTGCCTGTGTGACCGCCTTTGCCGGCCCCATTTCCTTCGTGGGAATCGCTGTTCCTTTTTTAACCAAATTTCTCTTTCGTACGGCAAAGCCCATCCTGCTGATTCCCGCGGTCTTCCTTTTTGGCGCGGTCTTTTGTATGTTCTGTGACTTCATTGCCAGATGTGCCTTTGCCCCGGTGGAATTGAATATCAGTACGGTAACGTCGATCTTCGGTGCGCCCGTTGTGATTCTGCTTTTGCTCAGCAGACAGAAGGATAGGGGATGAGCATGGAAAAAAAGAGAGACGCCTTCCCGTTGGATCGGGGAGGGGAGAAACAAGGAGAGAATCCCGGTCATCCAGAGAAAAACGGGGTCGTGACCCGTCATCTGGCAGTCGGATATGGGAAAAAAGTGCTGATTCGTGATATCTGCCTTACAATTGGAAGGGGAGAAATCGTCACCTTGGTCGGCCCGAACGGATCGGGCAAGTCCACCATCCTGAACAGTCTTGCGAGGCAGTTGAAATTAGCAGGGGGAGAAGTTCTGATTGAGGGGACGGATCTGCAGAAGATGAAGGCGGTTTCTCTTGCAAGAAAAATGGCGCTGGTGCTCACGAAAAGGCCCTCACCGGAGAAAATGACCTGCAGGGACGTGGCCTCTATGGGAAGATACCCTTATACGGGGCGGATGGGACTTCTGTCTCCGTCCGACAACCAAAGGTGGAGGAGGCGCTTTCTCTGGTGCATGCACTTGACATTGCAGAGCAGCCCTTTTCACAGGTAAGCGACGGGCAGAAGCAGCGTATCCTGCTTGCCCGTGCGATTTGCCAGGAGCCGGAGATTCTCTTGCTAGACGAGCCGACGTCCTTTCTGGATATCCGGCATAAGATTGATTTGCTCTGCGTGCTACGTGATCTTGCCAGGAGGGGGATGACGATTCTGATGTCTCTGCATGAGATTGATCTTGCGATGAAGGTATCGGACTACCTGATCTGTGTCAAGGGAGATACGATTGAAGCTTACGGCACGCCGGAAGAGGTGATGAGTGGGGAGCGGATTCAAAAAATGTACGAACTGGAGAGGGGCAGTTTTAACGAACTGTTAGGTAGTGCGGAGTTACCGAAGCCTGCCGGAGAGGCGGATGTCTTCGTGCTTTCCTGCGGGGGGAGCGGAATCCCGGTTTTCAGGAGGCTGCAGCGGGAAGGCAGGGGGTTTCTGGCGGGGATTCTTTATACCAATGATCTGGATTATCCGGTGGCAAAGGCGCTGGCGGAAGAAGTCATCTCCGAAGAACCGTTTATGCCGATTAGGCAGGAAACCTTTGAAAAAGCCTGCGAGAAAATCTGTCAGGTATCCACCGTCCTGAATGCAGGTTTTCCGAAGGGCGTCTATAATCAAAAGATGCAGGAGCTGCTTCTTTTTGCAAAGGAAAGCGGTAAGAGGATCGAGGGATAGCAGAAGCTGTTTTTTGCCAGGGACAGTGGAAAGCGGATCGGGGAATCGTTGAAGTTGTTTTATGCGAAGGATAGCGAAAAGCAAATCGGGGAAGGGCGGATGGATTTCAAAAAAAGATTTGCGCTGCCGCTTCCGGCACTGGAAGAAGAGCTTGGAGAAAGGCTGTCTCTCATACCGGAAACGGATCAGGAAATGGAAGAACAGGCAAGAAGGTACCAGCTGTCTTTGGCAAAGCCACCGGGGAGTCTGGGAGAACTGGAGCACATTGCAGTTCGTCTGGCGGGGATGACCGGGCAGCTGAAGAGCCGGATTCGGAAGAAACGAATTCTGGTTCTCTGTGCGGATAACGGTGTGGTGGAAGAGGGAGTGTCCTCTGCGCCGCAATCTGTCACTGCGATGCAGGCCTGCAATATGACCAGACACCTGACAGGAATGTCGTGCCTGGCAAGAGAATTTCACTGCGAGTGCAGGGTCGTGGATGTGGGAATCGCCACCCCCTATCATTGTCCGGAGATTGTAGACAGAAGGATCAAAAAGGGGACGGCGAATCTGGCAAAAGAAGCCGCTATGACCAGAAGAGAGACCCTTCTTGCCATCCTGACGGGGATGGATCTGGCGGAGGAAGCGGCGAAGGAGGGGGTGGATCTCCTTGGCGTCGGAGAGATGGGGATAGGAAATACCACCACCTCTTCGGCGGTGTTAGCGGTGTTAACGGGGAGAAGCGCCCTTGATGTCACCGGACGCGGAGGCGGGCTGTTGGAAGAAGCTTACCTCCATAAAATCAGGGTGATTGACGAGGCGGTCCTGTTTCACCGCCCGAATCGAGACGACCCGGTAGAGGTGCTCTCCAAGGTAGGGGGACTGGATCTGGCAGCGATGTGCGGCGTCTTTTTGGGAGCGGCAAGGAACCGGATTCCTGCCGTGATCGACGGCTTTATTTCGATCGTGGCGGCACTCCTTGCAAAGAGACTGTCTGATCGTGCAAGTGCGTATTTTTTTGCCTCTCATGTTTCGGAAGAACCCGGGTACTTGATTGCGCAAAAAGAATTGTCGCTTTCCTCCTTTTTGCAGTTACAGATGAGGCTTGGAGAAGGCAGCGGTTGTGTGCTTGCTTTCGAGGTGATCCGGGCTGCCTGTACGATCATGAACGAGATGGCAACGTTTGAAGAAGCAAACATTCAGGATGATTATTTAACGGAAATCCGGGACGAGATGGAAAGATAGAAATTCCTTTTTGGCAGGTAATCAGGAAGGCATTTTCGGTTCTATAAGAGGCGAGGAAAGAAAAAGATGGCAGCAAAGGCAATCATGGTGCAGGGAACGATGTCGAATGCAGGCAAAAGTCTGTTGGTGGCGGGACTGTGCCGAATCTTTCATGAGGACGGTTACAAGACAGCGCCCTTTAAGTCACAGAATATGGCGCTCAATTCCTATATTACCAAAGAAGGTTTGGAAATGGGAAGGGCGCAGGTGATGCAGGCGGAAGCGGCAGGAAGATTGCCGGACGTCCGGATGAACCCGATTCTGTTAAAACCGACGGGGGACACCACTTCGCAGGTCATTGTAAAAGGGAAAGTGTTCGATACCCTCTCAGCATCTTCCTATTTTGCCATGAAAAAAAAGCTCATCCCCACCATTCTGGAGTCCTATGAGAGTCTGGCGGAGGAAAATGACATCCTGGTGTTGGAAGGAGCGGGATCTCCTGCCGAGATCAATCTGAATGAAAACGACATCGTCAATATGGGGATGGCGAAGATGGCGAAGGCGCCGGTGCTGCTGGTAGGAGACATCGACCGCGGCGGGGTGTTTGCGCAGCTGATCGGCACGCAGATGCTGCTACGGGATTGGGAAAAAAAATATTTGAAGGGAATGATCGTAAACAAATTCCGTGGAGATCAGCGCCTGCTGCAATCAGGACTGACGATGTTAGAAGAGCGCACCGGGGTTCCGGTGGTGGGTTGTGTGCCTTACCTGCAGGTGGATCTGGAGGAAGAAGATTCTTTAGCGGAGCTTCTGTCAGCAAGAGAAGGCAGCAGACCGGGGGCGGAACTGGAGATCGTTGTGATCCGTCTGCCGCATCTGTCCAATTTTACGGACTTTCAGACCTTCCTCCGGTTCCGTGAAGTGAATCTGCGTTATGTCAGGGAGCCGTCCGACCTGGGCAAGCCGGATCTGATTTTTTTACCCGGAACGAAGAATACCATGCAAGATCTTGAGTGGTTAAGGGAAAGCAGGATGGAGGAGGCTGTTTTAAGGGCAAACCATTCCGGAAGTCTGTTATTCGGGATCTGCGGCGGATATCAAATGTTAGGAGAAGTCTTAGAAGATCCGGACGGAATCGAGGCGGGAGAGGGAAAGAAAGGCGGGAGCGCAAGAGGACTTGGACTTTTGCCGATGAAAACCGTCTTTCAGAAGACAAAGGTCAGAACGCAGGTCGAGGGGAAGCTTCTGCACCTTGCGGGAGCGCTTTGCGGGCTGTCGGGACTTCCTGTCTGCGGTTATGAAGTCCACATGGGGATCAGCACGCCGCTACAAGACGTTTCTCCCCCTCTGCCTGGTGGAAGTGAAATCGGAAGAAGGAAAGAAGGAAAAGAAGGCGGACGGACTCTTTTTGGGGGATGTATACGGCAGCTATATTCACGGGCTGTTTGACGCGGATGCGGTGGTGGAAACTCTTCTTTCCTGTTTGTTTGAGAAAAAGGGAAAGAAGCCGGTGATTCAGAAAGAAGCTTCCGGAAAAGACTATAAGGAGGCGCAGTATGCGCTCCTTGCAAGACAGCTGCGCACACACCTGGACATGCAAAAAATTGATCAGATTCTGGAAGAGGGAATGCAAGATGTCAGCTGAAACAGAGATTTCAGCTGAAACCGAGATCTCAGCTGAAACCGAGATCTCAGCTGAAACCGGGATTTCAAGTGAAACGGTGGAGGGAGAGCGCAGGATGCAGGAGAAAAAAAGATACCGTCACGGAGGCGAAGCGGATCAAAAGGCTGCGGTAAGGCTGGATTTTTCGATCAATGTCAATCCGCTTGGTCTGCCGCAGGGAGTAAAAAAAGTCTTGCAGGAAGGAATGGATGCACTCACCAAATACCCGGACCCGGAATGTAGTAGACTGCGGGAGGCTTTGTCGAAGCATTTTGTCCTTCCCCGGGAAGATATTCTCTGTGGAAATGGCGCCTCGGAACTGCTGATGCTTCTTGCTCTTGCCAGGAAACCGAAGAAAGTCCTGTTAACGGCGCCTTCGTTTTTCGGATATGAAAGAGCGTTTGAAAGAAGCGGGGCGAATCTCTCCTTCTATTTTCTTGCAAGAGAAGATCATTTCGCAATTCGGGAAGATTACCTTTCCTGCCTGCAAAGAGAGAACCCGGATCTCGTGGTGTTAACCCAACCGGCAAACCCTGCGGGCAATCTGATTGCGGAAGAGAGGCGGATGCGGATATGGAGATACTGCAAAGAGCACGGGATTTTTCTTATTGGTGGATGAATGCTTTCTTTCGCTGGTGAAGGGGGAGAGGATCATACGATGCTTCCCTTCCTCGTGCAGGATCCGAACCTGATGGTTCTAAGAGCCTTTACCAAAACCTATGCGATGCCGGGGCTTCGTCTGGGCTTTGTGCTTTCATCCAACCTGTCTCTGCTGTTGCAAATGGCCTCTTACCAGCCGGAGTGGAGCGTTTCTGTAATGGCACAGCAGGCGGGAATCCATGCCCTGCAGGAGGAGACCTATCTTCAGAATTCCCTTCACTTGATTGCAGAGGAAAGAGATTTTTTAAGAAGAGGGCTGCGGGAGAGGGGAATGGAGGTTTTTTTCTCCGAAGCAAATTTCCTTCTTTTTTATACCGACAAAGATGTGGCAGAATCGCTTCTGAAAAAAGGGATTTTGATTCGGGACTGCAGCAACTACCGTGGCCTTAAAAGGGGATACTACCGGGTGGCGGTGAAAAAAAGAAAAGAAAATGAGGAGCTGCTTCGTGCACTGGATGAGGTGCTGGAGGAAGAAAGGACGGGAGAAATCCATGGAGTTCACACATCTTTTACCGGAAGAAATTGAAAAGACCAGTTTTGCGATCATCGAAGGGGAGCTTGTAGAGAGGGGAATCCGGGTGGAAGAAGATAAAAAACCGGTGCTTTACCGTGTCATCCATACGACGGCGGATTTTGAATATGCGAATACAATGACCTTTTCCGATCAGGCACTGGAAAAAGCAAAAGAAGCGATTAAAAGAGGAGCGCATATCATCACCGATACGCAGATGGCTTATGCCGGAATCAACAAAAAAAAATTGGCGGACTTCGGAGGCGAGGTCCACTGTTATATGGCAGATGAGGACGTTGCAAAAGAAGCGAAAGAAAGAAGGACAACGAGGGCGATGGTCAGCATGGAGAAAGCGCTGAGGCGGAAGGAGGAACTGATTTTTGCAATCGGAAACGCACCGACCGCCCTGCTTCGTCTGAAAGAGGCGGTGGATCAGGGGGCGTGTCCTGCGCTGATCATCGGGGTGCCGGTCGGCTTCGTGAATGTCACTGCGGCAAAGGAGCTGATCTTGCAGACAAAGATTCCTTACATTGTCAACCGGGGACGAAAGGCGGGAGCAACGTGGCGGCGGCCATTTGCAATGCGCTCCTGTATTCGATCTGATATGAAACTGGAGAGATTCCGGATTCTGGACGGGCAGAAATTAAGATATGGCTATACCACGGGGAGCTGTGCGGCGGCAGCAGCAAAGGCGGCTGCCTTTATGCTTCTCTCCGGTAAAGAGATCAACGAAGTGCGACTGGTGACGCCCGCAGGCATTCCTCTTACTCTGGAAGTTCTGGATGTGAACCGCACCGCATCCGCCGTTTCCTGTGCGATTCGGAAGGATGCGGGAGATGATCCGGATGCAACCGACGGTGCACTGGTGTATGCGGAGGTGTGCTTCAGAGAAGAGTCCGGTGTCTTCATTGAAGGCGGAACGGGCGTTGGCAGGGTGACGAAGCCTGGGCTGGACCAGCCGGTCGGAAACGCCGCCATCAATTCCGTTCCGAGGAAGATGATCACGGAAGCGCTGATGGAAGTATGGGAAACGTTCCGGGAAAAAGAGCCTTTCCGGAAGGAAGAGGAAAAGGGTTTAAGGGTGACGATTCGCATTCCGGATGGAGAGGAACTTGCAAAAAAAACCTTCAATCCGAAACTGGGGATTGTAGGAGGCATCTCCGTTTTAGGGACGACCGGAATCGTGACGCCGATGAGCGAGGAAGCGTTACTTGCCACGATTCATACCGAGATCCAGATGCGCAGGGCGGAAGGCCTTCCGATTCTTCCGATGGCGCCGGGCAATTATGGAAGGGCTTTTTTTCAGGAAAAATATGGCTTCTCCCTGGATCTGGCGGTGGAAACGTCCAACTTCATTGCGGATGCGATTTTCATGGCGCAGGCGCAGGGATTTTCCAGGATTCTTTTCATCGGCCACATCGGGAAAATGATTAAGGTGGCGGGGGGGATCCGCAATACGCATTCGAAGTACGGCGATCATCGAATGGAAATCCTGCTGCAAATCATGGAGGAGGTTCTTCCCGGGAAACTGTCACAAAAAGGCAGGGAGGAAATTCAGAAAGCCGTGTCCATGGATGAAGCGCTTCGACTTTTGAAGGAAAAGACAATGGACGAGGCCGTCCTGCGGGAAGTAACCGGAAGGGTGAAGAGGCATCTGGAAGAATTTGCGGGAGGAGGCGTCCATGTGGAAACGGTGATTTTTTCAAATCTTTACGGCGCTCTCGGCAGCACCGGACAGGTAGAAGCCTATATGGAAGAGCTCAAGGCGTATGAGGAGGCGTGAACATGGTACATTTTGTAGGAGCAGGTCCCGGGGCGGTGGATCTGATTACGGTGAGGGGGCAAAGGCTTCTTGCGCAGGCGGATGTGATCATCTATGCAGGCTCTTTGGTCAATCCCGCCCTGCTAAGGGATGGAAAAAAAGAGGCGAAGATATACAATAGCGCAAAGATGACCCTGGAAGAGGTGATACAGGTGATGCGCACTGCCTGGGAAGAAGGAAAAAGAAACGGTTCGTCTGCATACAGGAGATCCTTCTCTGTACGGGGGCAATCAGAGAGCAGATGGATCTTTTGGACAAAGAGAGGATTCCTTACGATGTGACGCCCGGCGTCAGCTCGTTTTTGCGGGGCCGCTTCCGCCCTGCATCTGGAATATACCCTTCCCGGTCTTTCGCAGAGCGTCGTGATTACGAGAATGGAGGGCAGGACGAAGGTGCCGCCGAAAGAGGAGATTCGCTCCTTTGCCGCCCACCGGGCGACCATGAGTGCTTTTCCTTTCCGCCGGTTTGTTGGAAAGGCTGGAAGAAGAGCTGATGCAGGGAGGCTATCCAAAAGATACGCCGGCGGCCCTTGTGTATAAGGCGACCTGGGAGGATGAGAAAACGGTTCTGTGCACCGTAGGGACGCTGGTGAAGGCAGCCGGAGACGCCGGCATTCATAAGACGGCCCTCATCATCGTGGGGGATGTGGTTGCCTTTTGCAAGAAAGAGGAGCGTGCGCAAGGCCCCGAAAGTGCGCTTGCCTTTCGGGAAGACGCGTCGCCTGCCTGTCGGGAAGACTTTCGGGAAGATGCGACGCCTGCCTCTCGGGAAGACGCGTCGCTCATCAAACAGGAGATTCGTATGGGGCTACAGAGCCCGTCTTATGAACGCTCGAAGCTGTATGATCCGTCTTTCACAACGGAGTTTCGGAGGAGTCGGGAATGAAGAAAAACGAAATTTGTGTTGTCGGAATCGGCCCGGGAAGCGCCGGGATGATGACGACAGATGCCAGAAGAGCATTGCAGGAGTGCAGTTGTGTCGTAGGGTATCCGCTTTATGTGGATCTGGTCAAAGACCTGATCGCAGATAAAAAAACGATTACCACTTCGATGAAGCAGGAAGAAGAAAGATGCAAAGCAGCGCTTGAGGAAGCCAAAAAAGGAGAGAAGGTGGCCTTTGTCTGCAGCGGGGATGCAGGGGTATACGGAATGGCGGGGCTGTTGTATGAAATGGCGGAAGAAAGTCCTGAGATAGAAGTGAAGGTCATTCCCGGGATCACGGCAGCTCTGAGCGGAGCCGCCCTGTTGGGAGCGCCGCTGATCCATGACTGTTGCCTGATCAGCTTAAGCGATTTGATGACACCGATGGAAACCATCAGAAAGAGGCTGATCCTGGCGGCGGAAGCAGGCTTCATTATTGTCCTGTATAACCCCGGCAGCAGGACAAGGAGAGATTATTTAAAGAGAGCCTGTGAATGGCTGATGGAAGAACTCTCCCCGGAGACCGTCTGCGGCCTTGCCAGGCAGATCGGCAGAGAGGGAGAGGAGACGCAGATTCTTCCGCTATCGAAGTTAAAGGATATGGAAGCGGATATGTTCACCACGGTATTTATCGGAAATGCGACGACCAAAGAGATCAGGGGGAAGATGGTGACGCCGCGCGGATATGCCTTTGAGCGTGCCGATCCGTCTGCAAAAGGCGGGAGGCAGGAGAGATGACAGAAGCTTCTTATCGTTTTTTTGAAAACCGGGCCTGCAAATATTTTCCCTGCCACAAACAGGAGGGAGATTTCAACTGCCTTTTTTGCTTCTGCCCGATGTATTTCCTGAAAACCTGTCCGGGGCGATATCAGCTCATTGACCATAAGGGAAAAAAAATCAAGGACTGTTCGGATTGTAGTTTCCCGCATATTCCGGAAAACTATGATGCCATCATGGCGGTTCTGCGGCATCAAATGGAGTAGGCGAAGCAAAGGAATGGGGCACCCTATGATACAGGATTGCTACAGCTTCGTTTCTCGTAATCCCACTTGTATCATCAGGTTGAAAATCTGTCCTTTGACGAGTAAAATAGAGATGTTGCGGAAAAGGTTGCATCATACAAGAAGGAGTTATTATGCCAACACATACCAATCTGCAGAGAGATATCCTGATTTCGAATTTGGAAGAGCAGCTGCAAAAGGGAGCAAAGGAGGTCTGCGGCAAATCGCTGTCGCGTTGTTCCAACAGGGAGGTCTACAAGATTCTGCTCAAAGTGACCAACGATCTGCTTGCGGTGACCGAATCCTGTCAGGGGGAAAAGAAGCTGTATTTTTATCTCCATGGAGTTTCTGATCGGCAAACTCCTTTCCAATAACCTGATCAATCTTCGGATTTATGATGAGGTCAAGAACATCCTGCATCAATACGGCAAAGAGTTGTCTGAAATCGAAGAAGTGGAGCCGGAACCGTCGCTTGGAAATGGCGGATTGGGGCGTCTTGCCGCCTGCTTCCTGGATTCCATCGCCACCCTGGGTCTTCCGGGAGAGGGAATCGGTCTGCTGTACCACTACGGTCTGTTTCGCCAGAAGTTCCACTCCAATTTACAGAAGGCGGAGAAGGATCCCTGGATCGAGAAGGATTCCTGGCTGGAAAAGACCGATACGGTTTTCGATGTTCAATTTGGAGACAAGAAGGTAACAGCTCGTCTGTATAATCTGCGTGTGGCGGGCTATGACTCCGATGTCAATATGCTTCGTCTCTTTGATTTGGAGAGTGTCGACGAGGGTCTGGTGAAAAGCGGGATCCAGTTCGACAAGTCAAAGGTCGATCAGAACCTGACGCTCTTCCTGTATCCGGACGACTCGGATGAGGACGGCAACCTGCTGCGAATCTATCAGGAATATTTCCTTTGCAGCTGTGCAGCCCAGCTGATCCTGGGGGAGATGAAGGCACATCGCTATGACTGTACCAGACTTTCCGACTATGCACAGGTTCAAATCAATGATACACATCCGACCATGGTCATCCCGGAACTCATCCGTCTGTTGATGGAAGAGAAGGGCTTTGATATGGACAAGGCGATCGAACTGGTGACGCAAACCTGCGCTTATACGAACCACACCATTCTGGCGGAAGCGCTGGAAACCTGGCCAAGAGCCTGGCTTGAGAAGGTGGTGCCGCAGCTGGTTCCGATCATTGACGAACTGGACCGCCGGATCAGAAGCCGCTATGAGAATCCGAAAGTACAGATCATTGACGAAGAGAACCGCGTACACATGGCCTTCCTGGATATTCATTACGGACATTCGGTCAACGGTGTGGCGGAGATCCATACGGAGATTTTGAAGAAATCCGAGCTGCATGATTTCTACGAGATTTATCCGGAGAAGTTCAACAACAAGACCAACGGCATTACCTTTAGAAGATGGCTCTTCTCCTGCAATCCGGAGCTGACCGCCCTCATCGAGGAAAAGATCGGCAGTGGCTTCAGGAAAAATGCGGAGGAACTGGAGCGCCTGCTGGCATTTCGAGGGGACGATGCGTTCCTGGACCGTCTGGAAACCATCAAACAGGACAATAAGGCAAGGCTGTCGGCCTATATTCAGAAGCGGGAAAAAGTAGAGCTGGATCCGAACTCTGTCTTTGATATTCAGGTGAAGAGGCTGCATGAATATAAGAGGCAGCAGATGAATGCGCTCTACATCATCCATAAATATCTGGAGATCAAGAGGGGAAGAAGCCGACACGTCCGATTTCCTTCATCTTCGGTGCCAAAGCGGCTCCCGCCTATATTATTGCGCAGGATATTATTCATCTGCTCCTGTGCCTCCAGCAGATTATTGACCACGATCCGGAAGTCAGCCCCTATATGAAGGTCGTCTTCGTGACCAATTACAATGTCAGCTACGCCGAGAAGCTGATTCCCGCCTGTGACGTGTCTGAGCAGATTTCTCTTGCGTCTAAGGAAGCCAGCGGAACCAGCAATATGAAGTTCATGTTAAACGGTGCCGTGACACTGGGAACCGACGACGGTGCCAATGTGGAAATCCACAGACTGGTGGGAGATGACAATATCTTTATTTTCGGAATCAGTGCCGATGAAGTCATCGAACATTACAAGAAGGCGGACTATGTTTCCAGAGAGTATTATGAAAAGAGTCCGGTGATCAAAGAAGCGGTGGATTTCATCATCGGCGAAGAGTGCCTGGCGGTCGGTCACAAACGTCACCTGACGCGGCTCTACAACGAATTGCTAAACAAAGACTGGTTCATGACCCTGATTGATCTGGAGTCTTACATTGCGAAGAAGGACGAGATCTTTGCAGCCTATGAGGATCGCAGAAGATGGAAGAAGATGATGCTTGAAAATATCGCACATGCCGGCTTCTTCTCCTCCGATCGGACGATCAGGGAATATAATAACGATATCTGGCACTTGAAGGAATTGGATAATCAGTGATTTTTTTCAGAAAAAGGCTGTATCTGTCTCCTGACGGAAGAATCGAAGTCAGGAGACAGTCTTATGGAGGAGCGGAAGTTCGCATGCTGCTCGTAGACGGCACGAGGGAGTCCGCTACCTTCGAGAAAAAAAGCAAGCGTTGCGAACCGGTTTTTGATTACATCAAAACCTTCGCAGCGCTTTGCTGATTCACCCGGAATTCTCAGAGACGCTCTTAATCGGGGGAGCCGGCTGTTCCCTGCCCAAGTATCTTCTGATGCGCTTTCCAGAGAAGCGGATGGAGGTCGTGGAGAAGGATGCGTTGATGGTGGAATTGGCAAACCGGTATTTTTATCTGGAAGACGCCGTCCAAAGATACGATCCGCATAGGAAACGTTTGTCTGTGACCGTGATGGACGGTTATGACTATCTGTGCAAGATAGAAAAACGCTATGATGTCATTTTTAATGACGCTTTTACCGGTTGCGTGGCGGACGTGCGTTTGTCCTCGGAAGCAGGTATTTCCCTCATTCAGAAAAGACTGAAGCAAAACGGGATGTATGTGATGAACCTGGTGGCAGAGCCGGACGGAACCGTAAGAAAGCGGCTGGAGACACGACTGAAAAAGTATTTCCGCACGGTTCAGGTGCAACTTTTGGAGCCGGACAGGCAAGGAAAAGAGAAACAGAATATCATTGTAAGCGCCTCGAATGAGGAGAGGAAGAATGGAGAGGATGCAGACACGGGTCTGTGGTTGATAGAAACGGAGTAAAAAAGTGCTGAACTGGATCAGAAATATGAAGAACCAAAAATGGTACCCGTTTGCGGTGGCGCTCTGCGTGGCAATTCTTTTTTATGTCGCTCTGTCCCGCTTCGATGTCGTTCTATCGGGTGCGGGAAGCTTTCTCGGCTTCATCAGACCGGTACTGATTTCGCTGGCGATTGCCTATGTGCTGGATCCGCTGGTCATGTTTTTTGAAAGGACCATCTTTTCCAAACTGAAATCGGAGCAACTTTCCAGGAACTTCTCCGTCCTTCTGATGGTGATTTCGGTTGCGGTGATGATTGCAATCCTGATGATCGTGATGATCCCTCCGCTTGTATCCAGCATAACCTCCCTGATGACCAATTTGAGGAATTATACGGGAACCTTTTCGGATATGCTGGAGCAGTTGCAGGAGTCGGCAGCGGTGGTGCACCTGGATTTAACGAAGGTGACGAAAGGTCTGATCAGCTACATCAACAATTTTGCCAATCAACTTCCGGAGAATCTCTCCCGCATCGCTTCCACCTCCGTCAGCATCGGCAGCGGAATTTTTAACGGTGTAATCAGTTTTATTCTGGCAATTTATGTGTTGCTGGACAAGGGAAAGTTGATGGTTGGAGTGAAGCGACTTGCCTTTGCCATTCTCTCGGAACAGAAGTATGTCAGCTATGGAGATTTTTGGAATCGCTGTAATAAGATTCTGATTCGCTATATCGGGGGCGATCTTCTGGACGGGCTCATTGTCGGTATGGCAAACTGCATTTCATGATGATCCTGCGGATGCCTTATGCCGCTCTGCTCTCCGTCATCGTGGGGGTAACGAATCTGGCACCGACCTTCGGCCCGATTGTAGGAGGTGCGATCGGTGTACTTCTCCTCCTACTGGTGAACCCTTGGTCTGCACTCTGGTTTTTGATTTTTACCATTGTCTTGCAAACCTGCGACGGTTATGTCATTAAACCCAAACTTTTTGGCAACACCCTGGGAGTCTCTTCGGTCTGGATCCTGATGGCCCTCATTGTATTTGGCAGAATGTTTGGCGTTTTGGGCGTCCTGCTTGCCATTCCCTTTGCCGCCATCATGAATTTCCTGTATCACGACTGGATTGCAAGGAGAGAAAAAGGAAAAACAGAACCAGTGAATTCACTGGTTCTGCTCATAATTCCGGATCTCTTCTTCAAAGGGATCGGAGATATCCACCTTTTTTCCTTCGAAATTTTTCTGTGATACCATGTATTTTTCTCAAAGCCGATCGGATTATAGCTCATTTTGGCGCGTCTGAGGCCTTCTAATCCCACATCATCCTCCCGATTGACAATCATTGCATCCGGAAACTCATGGAGCAGGAATTGCTGATTGATCATCTGGTAAAGACCGGTGATCTCTGCATCTGCCTTCTCCACGCTGATGCAGGCCATGTTCTCTAACGGATTTAACGTACCGATGGAGAGCGCTGTCAGTTTTCCGTCAATGAAGATGCCGCCCATCTTGTACTGCATGCTGCAGCACTCTGCAAGGATCTGCTTCAGACCGCTCTGCTCGAATTCCAGGGTCGCCTCTCCGTCGGTTTCTTCGGCCTCTCTTTTGGAGAACCACTCATCCAGGAAAGCTTCAATATCCGCCCGGTTTTCGCAGGAGAGGGTACGGTACTCCCAGCGGCCCTGATAGTCTCTGGTGAATTTATTGATCAGATTCCTTTTTTTCTGAAAGGCCTTTCCCGGAAGCGTTCGCAGCTGTTCCCCGTCATAGAGGTAATCTTTCAGATCTTCCTCTTCGGTCACGACATAGTTGGGATTTTCTCTAAGTTTCAGGTATTCCACTCCCTCTTCGTCAGCCAGGTAGATGACAAAAGGTTGCCCCAGCACCTCATTGAAGAAGCTTTGCAGGGTTTCAAAATAGTGAGGCAAATCTTCTTCCTTGCAGTAAGGCAGAGCGGCAAAGTATTCTTCTTTGTTCTTCATCACAATGAGCAGGGCTTTCTGATCTAAAATACAATACCGGCATTTGTAATAATCTGCCCAGATAAAAAAATCAAGCCACCCGCTGTCGCAGGTTTTATTGGGACGGAGGGAAAAATAAGGGGTTACGGATATCGCCTCCTCTGCGTCCGGGGTATAAAATCGCCAATTCATAGATTCTCCTTTTGGATTTGATTTTTGCTATAATGATTGCACCGTTCTTCCTGGATCGGTAGAGCTAACAAACATCATATCACGGGCACTTCAATGCGTCCATGTGAAGGGGGGAACTCCGGAGACGGTTTTACGAATTCTGCAAGGCGTGATATAATTTGCCGTGTTTTCTGTTGAATGCTTTGGGTTTTGGAGTAGGAATCAATGAATACGAAATGGAAGAAACTTTACTTTCCGCTTTTCTGGGAAGTGGCGTTTATCATCGGAACCAGACTTTGGTCCATCTATGCGCTTTACCTGTACTTTCTTTTTTTTCTGGGGATTCTGGTCGCTTATCAGGACAGTTTCTCCATGCGTGCGTGGCTTTCTTCGCTTAGAAGCGGGAAGAAATTCTGGATTCCGGTTTTCTTGACCGGTGCAGCCACCTATCTGGCCTATCAGTTTAAACTGAAGTTTCCGAGCCTTCTGCCAATGGTGCTGGATGTCGGCATTATCGATATTCGTACCACCGGAGTGGTCGATATGTTTTTATTTGCCGTGACCTTTATGTTCATGGCGCCCTTTGCGGAGGAGCTCTTTTTACGGGCGGGACTGATCTCTTTTGCAGATAAAAAGAAGATGGTGGCGACCACCCTGCTTTCGCTGATCCTGAATATGCTGCTCTATGCAGACGGTTGGGTGGGGATGGTGAGCATGGCGCTACTCTTCCTGCCGATGACGCTCTGCTATGTATGTACGAGAAACAAATATGCATCCCTGACCGTTCACCTGGTTTATGGCCTGTGTTACCACATGCCGGACTTTCTCTATGCGGTCGCCAGGATGTCGATGCGTTGAGGAGGGAAGGGGGAGATTATGGCATTTGAAGATCAATTTTTTGATTATGCAAGGTCCAGAGTCGATATGCTGGTCAAAAATGATACGGTTCCGGAAACTTTTTTCGAGCAGTATCATGTCTACCGCGGGCTGCGTGATTTAAACGGCAAGGGGGTGCTGACGGGGTTAACCAATATCTCGGAAATCACCTCCTTTGATCTCGTGGACGGGAAACGGATTCCGCGTGACGGAAGACTGGCTTATCGCGGATATGATATTAAAGATCTGGTCAAAAATATTCCAGGAGTCGGTTTGCGTTTGAACAGTTGGCCTATCTGCTTCTCTTTGGAGATCTTCCGGACAAACAGGAAGCCGGGGAATTCATCGAACAGTTAGGAGAGGCGAGGGTTCTCCCGACCAACTTTGTCCGCGATGTCATCATGAAGGCGCCGACCAAGGATATTATGAATTCCATGACAAGGAGTATTTTAACACTGGCTTCCTATGACCCCTATGCGCAGAAAACCGATCTCGGGAATGTGATCAGGCAGTGCATGGCCTTAACGGCAATTTTTCCGATGCTCGCGATTTATGGTTATCACGCGTACAATCATTATGAGAATCTGGAGAGCATGTATATCCATCGTCCGGACCCGGAGAAATCCACAGCGGAAAATATCCTGATGATGCTGCGACCGGACAAGCAGTATGATGAGATCGAAGCGCAGGTGCTGGACTGTGCACTGATGTTACACATGGAGCATGGTGGAGGTAACAATTCCACCTTCACCACCCGCGTGGTCACCTCTTCCGGCTCGGATACCTATGCGACGATGGCGGCTGCGATGTCTTCCTTAAAGGGACCTCGACACGGCGGTGCGAACATCAAGGTGGTAGAGATGATGCAGAACATCAGAGAGAATGTGAAGGATCCTGCGGATGAAGAAGAGCTCTCCTATTATCTGTCCAAGATCCTTTCGGGGGATGCGTTTGATCACAAGGGTTTAATCTACGGAATGGGACATGCGATCTATGCGGTTTCCGACCCGAGAGAACGGATTTTCCGAAAATTCGTCGAGAAACTTTCGGAGGACAAGGGAAGGCAGGAAGAACTACATCTGTACGAGGAGATTGAAAGGCTGGCACCGCAGGTCATTGCAGCCAGAAGACATATTTATAAGGGAGTCAGCCCGAACGTCGATTTCTACAGCGGCTTTGTTTATGATATGCTGGATATACCCGTGGAACTCTTTACGCCGATGTTCGCCATTGCCAGAATCACGGGATGGAGCGCACACAGGCTGGAGGAACTGGTCGGAAACGGCAAGATTATTCGTCCGGCTTACGAAAGTGTGAAGGAGGGCAGGAAGATACCTTGAAAACGGGAGAGGTAGAATCGGCAGGCGTTTCCGAAGAAGAAGCATTTCGTACAGAAGCTTCGGGGATAGGAGACAGAAAGTGGTATGTCAAGGGGCTGCGGGATGGCATTCCCATTGCAGCAGGCTATTTTGCCGTTTCCCTGGCACTGGGGATTGCGGCCAGAAACGTTGGTTTTTCGGCACTGCAAGCAACGGCAATGAGCGGACTTTTCCATGCAAGCGCGGGAGAATATGTGGCGATTACGCTGGCAGGTGCAGGCGCCGCCTATATCGAAGCCTGTATGATGGAACTGGTGGCAAACATCCGCTATCTGCTTCTGTCTTTTTCCCTTTCCCAGAAGTTAAAGACGGGAACGCCGCTTGGGCACCGGCTCGTCCTGGCCTATTTCTGACGGATGAGATTTTCGGGCTCTCCATTCGAGTGCCCGGGTTTTTGAATCCTTTTTATTCTTACGGAATGATTACGGTAGCGTCACCGGCGTGGATTCTGGGCTCTCTGTTTGGAGTGGTACTGGGAAATGTGCTTTCTGCGCGTATCGTTTCTGCGCTGGGAATCAGTCTGTTTGGCATGTTCCTTGCGATTATTATTCCGCCTGCCAAGAAGGATTCCGTGCTCCTTTTCTTTGTCACCCTTGCGATGCTGTTTTCAGGACTCTTTTCCTATCTGCCTCTCACAAGCCGTATCGCTCCCGGTCTTCGTACCCTCCTCTTGACGGTGGGGCTTTCACTGGCGGCAGCTCTGCTTTTTCCCAGAGAACGGGTGGCTTCAGAAGCAGAACCGGTTTCGGAATCAGAAACCGTTCCGGATAGAGAAACGGTTTTAGCAACAGAAACGGTTTCGGAAGCAGGAATGGTTCCGGAAAGAGAAACAATTTCTGACAAGGAGGAAAATCTCTGATGCCCCGTTATTGGATGTATATTCTTCTGCTGGCTATCGTGACGTATCTGATTCGCGTTTTACCCCTCACCGTTTTTCATAAGGAAATCAAAAATAAAACGGTGCTGTCTTTTTTGTATTATGTACCCTATATTACGCTGGCGGTGATGACATTTCCCGAAATCCTGCATGCAACGATGAGCCCGTACTCGGCGCTACTTGCGTTTGTGGTCGGTATTGTTCTGGCGTTTTCCGGAAAAACGCTGCCCACGATCGCAGCAGCCTGCTGCGTGGTCGTGTTCCTTTCGGAGTGGGTGCTGGTGAGGTGACGGAATATTTTTTTACCGAAGCGTGACCGGTGTTGCCAAAACGGAATTTTGATCATAGAGGAGATTTTATGCAAAATGAAACATATTGGAAGGCAGACATGCGGTATTGGAAGCCTTCCGCGCCGGAGAAACCATAGACAAACTTTATATTCTGGACGGCTGTCATGACGGCCCCTTAGAGAATATCAGAAGAGAGGCGAAGAAGCAGAACACGCTGGTTCGCTTTGTCACCAGGGAGCGCCTGGATCAGCTCTCCGAAACGGGGAAGCATCAGGGCGTGGTTGCGCAGACAGCGAGTTTTGCTTATGCGGAGATCGACGATATCTTTGCGCTGGCAAAAAAAAAGAGGAGAAGAGCCCTTCGTTTTTTTGCTGGATGAAATTGAGGATCCGCATAATCTCGGCGCCATCATAAGGAGCGCCAATGTTTGCGGGGCGCACGGCGTGATTATTCCGAAGAACCGGGCGGCGCTCTTAACGGCTGCGGTGGCAAGGGCCAGTGCGGGGGCGATCAGTTACACGCCGGTGGTGAAGGTGACGAACCTGTCGAAGACGATCGAGGAATTAAAGGAGAGAGGGCTCTGGCTCGTTTGCGCCGACATGGAGGGCGAACCCATGTACCGCTTGAAGCTCACCGGACCGATCGGACTGGTCATCGGCAATGAGGGAAGCGGTGTTTCCACCCTGGTGAAAAAGCACTGTGACATGATGGCTGCCATTCCCATGAAGGGAGAAATCTCTTCCCTGAACGCTTCGGTTGCGGCAGGCGTTCTGGCTTATGAAATCGTCAGGCAGCGACTTTCGCTTTAGACCGGGAAGATAGGACTCGAAAGTAAATGGGGGCAACAACAATCCTGGAAGAAGGAATCGTAGCCGCCATGGAAGACATGGAAACAGAAGCAATGGAAGGATAAAGGATCGATCGTAGTGAGTAAAGGAAACAGAAGGGAGACACGATGAAATTTAAGGACATGAAGTATGAGCGTATTTCGGTAGAGGAGATTGCGAAAGAGGAGAAGGAGCTGATTCAGGCTTTCAAAGAAGCGAAGAGCTTTGCGGAAGCGGATCAGATTTTTTTTTTTGAAACAGAATGCACTGGACGGACATGTAAACTCGATGCAAGTGCTGGCGAGTACCCGCCATTCCATCAATACGGAAGATCCGTTCTACGATGAAGAAGAAAGCTACTGGAACCAGGCTTCTCCGCAGATTAACGAGTATTACCAGGAATTCACCAAGGCGCTGCTGGCTTCCCCCTTCCGGGCGGAGCTGGAAAAGAAATACGGAAAGATTGTCTTCATGAATGCGGAGATTGCGCTGAAGACGTTTTCACCTGCCATTATCCCGATGCTGCAAAAGGAAAATGAGCTGGTGAACACGTACGAGAAACTCTTAGCCAGTGCGCAGGTTCCTTTTGAAGGGAAGGAGTATACGCTTTCCCAGATGACACTGTTTAAACGACAAAGATGATGAGAGACGTCTTGCCGCCTGGAAGGCGGAGGGGCAGTGGTACAAAGACAATCAAAACCAGCTGGATGAAATCTATGATCAGATGGTGCACCTGCGCGATGAGATGGGAAAGAAGCTGGGCTACGACGACTTTGTGAAGCTTGGTTATTACCGCATGAACCGGAACTGCTATGACAAGGCGGATGTGGAAAAGTTCCGGGAAGCTGTTGTCAAATATGTGGTTCCTGTGGCGGCGAAGGTGTACGAGAGACAGGCAAAGCGTCTTGGGAAAACCTACCCGATGAGCTATGCGGACAATGCCATCGAGTTCCGCAGCGGAAATCCGAAGCCGGTGGGGAAACCGGAGGATATCGTGGCAGCCGGTAAGAAATTCTATGAGTGGCGCTCTCCGGAAACCAAGGAATTCTTCGATCACATGCTGGAAAATGAGCTGATGGATCTGCTTTCTACCAAGGGAAAGCAGGGAGGCGGGTATTGCACCAGCATTCTGGATTATAAAACGCCCTTCATTTTTGCCAACTTCAATGGAACACAGGGAGATGTGGACGTCATCACGCACGAGGCGGGGCATGCCTTTGCCGCCTATTTGAACCGGAATCGCATCCCTTTTTCAACCATCTGGCCGGGGATGGAGGCCTGTGAAGTGCACTCCATGTCAATGGAATTTTTTGCCGAGGCTTTCTCTAAGGAATTCTTCGGGGAGGATGCCAGAAAATATGATTACTCTCATCTGACCGAGGCACTCACCTTCCTTCCTTACGGGACGATGGTGGACCACTTCCAGCATATCGTCTACGAGAATCCGGATATGACGCCTGCGGAACGTCATGCGAAATGGAAGGAACTGATTGGAATTTACCAGCCATGGATGAAGCTGGACGGTGAGATTCCCTTCTATGCCGAGGGAGAAGGCTGGCAGAGACAGCACCATATCTATTCCATGCCGTTTTATTATATCGACTATTGTCTGGCACAGACGGTCGCACTGGAATTCTGGGAGTTGCGCAGAAAGGACGACCAGAACGCCTGGGAACACTACATGGCTTATACGAAACAGGGCGGGAGCGTTCCCTTTACGGAGCTGCTAAAAAATGCCGGGATGAAGAGCCCGTTCGATGAGAGTTGCTTAAGAGAGGTCTGCGAAACGGCAGCAAGATATCTGGATCAATACGACCTGACGGGAATCGAGTAAGATGGGGATGTTTCGCTCTCCCTATGACAGGGGAGGAGTGCTGTCGGCGGAGGCGCAGCAGGAGAGAAAGAAGATCTATCAAGACGCAAGAGCGGAAGAGGTGCGTAAACGGGAAAAGGTGCAACTGTTTCTGCTCTATCTGGCGGAAATTCCCGTGGTGCTTCTGCCGGGGTTTCTGGCTGGAGCAGCGGTCTCTCATACCGCCCTCCTGCTGCTTCCCTATGCGCTGGAGGTCATCTGTGTTGTGACTTCGGGTATTTCCCTTTCAGTATGGAAGACTGGGGAAGGAGATCCACGGCATGACGTATAAAAGCGTCATGCTTTCCTTACAGATGCGTGTGATGCTCTCCCTCTTAGGGGGAGTGAGTTTCCTGGTCCTGCAGTCTGTCTGGATGGCTTTACATAGAAGGAATCTGACCGGAGCGGAGTTACTGGTTCTGCTTGCACAGCTGGTTTTTACAGGTGTATCCATCCGTTTTGCCGGGGTGGTGAAGGAAGCCGTTCAGAATTGGACGTTGTAAAATCGTATTTTTTATCTTATAATCAAAAAGATTGTTTCATTAAGAAACTTGATTTAAGGAGGAAGCCATTATGAAAAAGAGACAACGAATTGTCGCTTCTGTGATGACGGCGGCAATGACTCTTTCGCTGCTTGCCGGGTGCGGAGCGTCCGGAAACAACGGTGGAGGAGCGAGTCAGGGGGGCGCTTCTAGTGAGGCATCCGGTGATACGACCGGAAGCCAGACGGGCACGCTGGTCTTTGCGCAGGACGAAATGCAGGAGAAGTTTTCTCCCTTCTTTGCGGAAACCGTTCCGGATCGTACGATTACGGATCTTTCCGATGTGACTCTGTTGACAATGGACAGAACGGGTGCCATTGTCTACAAGGGAATCGAAGGGGAAAAGAGAGAATACAACGGAAAGGAATATACTTACCGTGGGATTTCCGACCTGGATGTCAAGGAGAACAAGGACGGCACGGTCGATTATAATTTCACGCTCAAAGACGGCGTGAAATTTGCCGACGGGCAGCCGCTAACTGTGGATGATGTCATCTTTACCCTGTATGTGCTTGCCGATCCGACTTATGACGGTGCCGCTACGTTCTTCTCTCTTCCGATCAAGGGAATGGAAGAATACAGAAGTGGTGTAGATACACTTTTCAATTTAATGACCAAGGCGGGAGAGAACAACAAAGATTTCTCCAAGTGGACAGAGGATCAGCAAAAGAAATTCTGGACAGATTACAACAAGGCTGCAGAAGCTTTTGTAAAGAAATCGTGGACACCTGTGTCGCCAACGGTCTGAACAAGGAAGGTGATTCCATCTCCGCCGTAGCTGCCAACTACGGTTATGAAGGACTCAAGAGCGATGCAACCGCAATGGACTTTTTCAATACTATGGTCAAGAAGTATGACGGAGACGTGGTGGCGATGTCCAAGGCGGAGAGCGCTGGTTCTCAGTTTACCGATCTGATGGATAGCTACAAAGAGTTTGCAGTCGGTGTTTCGACCGGGAAATCCGCCCCGAACATCAGCGGCATTCAGAAGACCGGCAAGAATACGCTTAAGATTACGGCAACCAAGGTAGATGCACAGATGATCTACCAGTTGTCGACGGATATTTCACCTCTGCATTATTACGGGGATCCTTCCAAATACAATTATGACAAGAACGAGTTCGGCTTCCCCAAGGGTGACCTTTCCTCCGTCCGTGCCAAGACGACGAAACCGCTCGGTGCAGGTCCTTATACCTTCGAGAAGTATGAGAACGGCACGGTAACCATGAAGGCGAACAAGGAATATTTTGACGGCGTTCCCAAGATTGCAAACGTGAGAATCACCGCCATGGCCAAGTCGGATTATGTGAACTCGATTGTGACCGGCACATCGGATGTCAACAACCCGGATTTCACAAATGAAAACGCGGATGCGATCAAGAAGGCGAACAGCAATGGAGAGCTTTCCGGCGATAAGATCAAGACGGTTTCCGTGGATGCGCTGGGCTATGGTTACATCGGTATCAATACGCACAATGTTTCTGTCAACAAGGAGCCGGGCAGTGAAGCTTCCAAGGATCTCCGTAAGGCTTTTGCAACCATCTTCGCAGCTTACCGCGATCTGGCAATCAGCACCTATTACGGCGATCGTGCCAGCGTGATCAACTACCCGATTTCCAATACTTCCTGGGCAGCCCCGCAGCCGACGGACGATGGTTATGAAGTTGCCTTCTCCAAGGACGTGGATGGCAATCCGATTTATACCTCCGGTATGAAGGATGAGGACAAATATGCAGCAGCCAAGAAGGCGGCGCTCGGATATTTCAAGGCGGCCGGCTATACTGTGAAAGATGGCAAGATTACTGCAGCTCCCAAGGGCGCCAAGATGGAATACGAAGTCATGGTTCCCGGGTGGCGGAACCGGAGATCATCCGTCCTTCATGATTATGACGGAGGCGCAGAAGGCCCTCAAAGAGATCGGCATGAAGCTCACTGTAAACGATCTGTCCAATGCCAGTGATTTGTGGAACAAATTGCAGGCGCATCAGGCAGAAATGTGGTGTGCAGCTTGGCAGGCAACGCCGGATCCGGATATGTACCAGATTTATTACTCCGATACAAAGAACGGCGGCAAACAGCCGGGCGGTTCCAATTATATGTATCAGATCGAAGATAAAGACTTGGATGACATGATCGTACAGGCCAGAGAGTCCACCGATCAGGAGTATCGTAAACGATTTATAAGGCTTGCCTCGACAAGATTGTTGATTGGGCTTGCGAGGTTCCGGTATACCAGAGACAGGAAGTCACGATCTTCAGTGCCGAGAGATTGAAAGAAGACACCATTACTCCGGACATGACTTCTTATTACAAGTGGTATGCGGAAATCAACAACATGCAGTTAGCAAAATAAAAACAGATCACTGCTGTTGACCTTTCAGGGAAAGGCTTGCATTGAGAACCTTCCCTGAGAGGAAAAATAGAATCAAGCGGAATTCGTTCCGTTCATGTTGTTTTTCGGGTGAAACCGCATTTCCTGAAATTCGAAGGAATGCGGTTTTTCCCAGAATAAAATTAGATGCTGGAAAATAGGCACCTTATTGGAAGAGCAGGTTCTCAGTGAAAAAATATATTATCAAACGTTTACTTTGGTCCGTAGTGATTCTCTTCATCGTTGCTTTTTTGCTGTATGTACTGATGCGCAGTTTGCCGACCTCTTATCTGGAGCAGATCGCCAGACAGAAATCGCAACAACCGGGTTCTAAAAGCTTCGAAGAATGGATGCAACAACTGCAGGCTACTTATGGAATGGACAAGGGTATCGTTCCGGGCTTCTTTTCCTGGTTGGGGAAGGCAGCAAGGGGGGATTTTGGAGACAGTTGGAAATACACGGTTCCGGTAACGCAGAAATTTGCAGATTGTGTCGCAATCTCTTTCTGGATGAGTCTGGTGGTTATGATTCTGGAAATGCTGATTTCCATCCCGCTCGGAATTATCGCCGCTACCAGGCAATATTCGATGACGGACAACGTCATCTCTGTGATTGCACTGGCAGGAATTTCTCTTCCGACTTTCTTTACCGCATCTTTGTTAAAGCTCGCCTTTGCGGTCAAATTACGGTGGTTTGATTTGAGTGGTTTGACCGGACGAAACCATGACTTTCTCTCCCCGGCAGGGCAGAGATGGGATATCGCCATGCACATGGTGCTTCCGATCCTCACACTTTTAATTGCCAGCATCGGATCCTATATGAGATACATCCGAACAAATATGCTGGAAGTGTTGAATTCGGATTACATTCGCACGGCAAGAGCAAAGGGGCTATCCGAGAGACGCGTCATCTATCACCATGCGTTTCGCAATACCCTGATTACGCTTGTGACCATCTGGGGGGACATCGCTGCCGGCTCTGTTTTCGGGTGCCATGATTACGGAGCAGCTTTTCTCGATTCCGGGCATCGGTTATATCTCTTATCAGGCCATGATTGCAGGGGATATTCCCTTCTCCATGTTTTATCTGGTCTTCATTGCGGTTCTAACCCTGATCGGCAATCTGCTGACTGATATTCTGTATGCCGTGGTGGATCCGCGTGTTCGCATTGCATAAGAAAGGAGGAGAGACATGTCTGATACAGAAAAGAATGCGATGAGTCAAAATAATAATAATGATAAATTCAGTTTGAATGATGATCGCCGCGTGAAAGTGCTTTCCCCCGGTGCAATGGTGGCAAAGAGGTTCTTCAGGAACCGGATTGCGGTCATCGGTCTGGTGGTTTTGGTTCTCATGTTTGTTTTTTCCTTCATCGGTGGAGCCATTTCTCCCTATGGAGAGTCCCAGCTTTTTTATCGGGATAACAAGCAGAGCCAGAAATATGCCGGAGTGAAGGTGAATACGGAGCTGCGGTATCAGCAGGTTTCCAAGGATGCGTTTCCTGCTCTTGCGCAGGCGCAGTTTGTGCTTGCAAGAGGGAAGAAGCAGACCGAATTTGCTTCCGGTGATACGAAATATACCTACGAAGAGGCAGGCAAAGATTTCTATCTGATCAGAAAAAGCGGGAGTGCGGATCCGGTTGCTTTTGCCGCAATCGATACGGTCACATCTTCAGATGGGGTGACCAAGCTTCCCTTTTCTTTTCAAGTCGCTGCACTAAAGTCCTTCACCAATGGAGAAACAGCCTTTGAAGAGAGCGGAGATTCTTACCGGATCGAATCGGATGGCACGGTGACAAAGGATGGAAAGCCATACGCTTATGCCAGCCGCTATGTCTTAAATGCCATCATGTCGGACGTCACCTTTTCCAAAGAGTTCAAAGAAGAGTTGATTGCGGACATTGATGCCGGCAAAAAGGAATTCACTTTCAAAGAAAAAAATGGAGAAGAGGCTAAATACACCATTGAATTTGACGCCCCTTCCAAGGCCTATATCATTAAGCAGACGAGAGAGCAGCGCGTGTACGATACCTATTCCTCGCCGAGTAAAAAGCATTTGCTCGGGACGGATAAGAACGGTATGGACATGCTCACCAGGCTGATGTACGGAGGCAGGGTTTCCCTTTATATTGGTTTTATCGTGGTCTTTATTGAGACGTTTATCGGGATGATCATGGGAGGCGTTTCCGGTTATTTTGGCGGATGGGTCGACAATTTAATCATGAGAATCGTGGATGTCTTCTACTGTATTCCGTCCATCCCCATCTATATCATCATCGGTGCCGCCATGGATGCGCTCCGTGTAGACCCGCAGATCAGAATGGTGTACTTGATGTTGATTCTGGGCTTCTTTGGCTGGCCTTCCATTACCAGACTGGTCAGAGGGCAGATCCTTACGCTGAGAGAGCAGGAGTTCATGACAGCGGCGGAAGCGACCGGAATCAAACCGATCAACCGGATTTCAGGCATCTTCTTCCGAATGTCATTCCGCAGCTGATCGTCACCTGTACGATGAGTCTGGGTGGTGTGATCCTGACGGAGGCAGTTCTTTCCTTCCTCGGTCTGGGAGTAAAGTTCCCGTTTGCCTCCTGGGGAAATATCATCAATGATGTGAATAATACTTATGTTCTCAGCAACTATCTCTTTATCTGGGTGCCTGCAGGTGTTTGCCTGCTGCTTACGGTTCTCGCCTTCAACCTTGTGGGTGACGGCCTGAGAGACGCCTTTGATCCGAAGATGAAGCGGTAAACTGGAAGCGCATACTATAAAGAATTGAGGAAATCAGATGGCAAGAGATGACGGTTATCTTTCCGCGAAAGAGTCACGGAGGATATCGAAGGAAAACAAAAAAATCACATCAAAGCTCGAAAAGCAAAGGAAGCGCAGAAACGTTCCCGAGAGCGAATATTTAACGAAGATGAAGGACGAGAACAATACCGTCGAATTCGAAGATCTGCATACCTATTTTTATACAGATGCCGGCACGGTGAAGAGTGTGGACAGCGTCACCTTCGACGTGCCGATGGGAAAGACGGTTGGCGTAGTGGGAGAATCCGGTTGCGGCAAGTCTGTGACCAGTCTCTCTCTTATGCAGCTTTTGCAGCGTCCGCAGGGACAGGTGGTGAAGGGCTCCATTCGTCTGAATACGGGAGATAAGGTCTATGAGATCACAAAGACACCGGAGCAGACCATGCAACATTTGCGCGGGAACTTTATGTCCATGATCTTTCAGGAGCCGATGACTTCGCTCAATCCCGTTTTTAAGATTGGCGATCAGGTGGATGAAGTCACGCTCTTTCACAAAAACGAATACAAAACCAAGGAAGAGATCAAAAATCGTACGATTGAACTTCTTGAAATGGTCGGCATTGCAAACAGCAAGGGAGTCTACGAGATGTATCCCCATGAGCTGTCCGGCGGAATGAGACAGCGTGTCATGATCGCAATGGCGCTTGCCTGTTCCCCCAGACTGATTATCGCAGATGAACCGACCACCGCTCTGGATGTGACCATCCAGGCGCAGATTCTGGATCTGTTGCAGGGCTTAAAAGACAAGATCAATTCGTCTATCATGCTGATTACCCATGATCTGGGCGTGATTGCGGAGATGGCGGATTACGTGGTTGTCATGTACTCCGGTCGCGTGGTGGAGGCAGGGACGGCGAAGGAGATCTTTTCGAATCCGGCGCACCCGTATACCATTGGTCTGATGGCTTCCAAGCCGGTTGTAGGCAAGGAAGTAGACAAGCTCTATTCCATTCCCGGCAAGGTGCCCAATCCGATCAATATGCCGAATTATTGTTATTTCCGCGATCGCTGTGACCGCCGTATGGAGTGCTGTAACGGTGCCTATCCGAAGGAAATCTGGCTCTCCCAAACCCATCGGGTGAGCTGCTACCGTTTTGATCCGGATTTTAATGGAAAAGCATGAGCAAAGGAAAGAAAACGAGGAAATGATGGCAAAGAACGAGTTGAAACAGGAAGAAATAGTGCCCATCGTACATCAGGAAGAGAATATTCTGGAAGTAAACGGCCTAAAGAAGTATTTCCCGATTAAGGGAGGCTTTTTCAATAATGTGGTCGCACAGGTCAAGGCGATTGACGGGATCTCCTTTCATATCAAGAGGGGAACGACCATGGGGCTCGTGGGAGAGTCCGGCTGCGGAAAGACAACGACCGGTCGATCGATTCTTCGTCTGAACGGGGAAAAAACGGCAGGACAGGTTCTGTTTAACGGGAAAGAGGTTTACGACATTCCTAAGAATGAGCTGAATGAGCTGCGGGTAAAGATGCAGATTATTTTTCAGGATCCTTTTTCCTCCCTTTCGCCAAGACTTCCGGTGGGAGAGATCATCGGCGAGGCGGTCAAAGAGCACCATCTGGTGCCAGGCAACGAGTATGAGGATTACATTGATCAGATCATGGACAGCTGCGGTTTGCAACCCTTTCATAAGGGACGTTACCCGCATGAATTTTCCGGCGGACAAAGGCAGAGAATCTGTATCGCCAGAGCCCTTGCCCTGAATCCGGAATTCGTGGTGTGTGATGAGCCCGTTTCCGCTCTGGATGTATCAATTCAGGCGCAGATCATCAACCTGTTGGAGGATCTGCAGGAAATTCAAGCTGACTTACCTCTTTATTTCGCATGATCTTTCGGTCGTGGAGCATATTTCCGATACCGTTGGAGTCATGTATCTGGGGAATATTGTTGAGTTCGGAACGACCAAAGAACTGTTCAAAAACCCGCTTCATCCCTATACGCAGGCGCTCTTTTCCGCGATTCCGATCCCGGATCCGGATGCCAAGATGAATCGAATTATTCTGGAAGGAAGCATTCCCTCTCCTGCCAATCCGCCGGAGGGCTGCAAGTTCCATACGCGCTGCAATCGTTGCATGGAAATCTGCAAGCACCAGGTTCCGCAGAGGAAGGATATGGGGGACGGCCACTATGTGTGCTGCCATCTGTATAATGATGGGACGGAAGGAAGCGGGGAGGCAGAGGAAGGCAGGAAAGACCGGCAAAAGGATGAAGCGATCTTATCTGAAAAGGCATGAATGAAGAAAGATGCGCATGCGGGTAAAGATTTGCCCGATGAAAAAATGATTGAAAAGATCCGGGAAGGAGAAGATTCCTTCACGGAGCTCCTGATGAACAAATACAAGGATCTCGTCCGTAAAAAGGCGGGGTCCCTGTATATTTTAGGGGCGGATAAGGAAGACCTGATTCAGGAGGGCATGATCGGACTCTTTAAAGCGATCAGAGACTTTGACTGCGAAAGGGATGCCTCCTTTGCCACCTTTGCGGATCTTTGCGTTTCCAGGCAGATGTACTCGGCCATTGAGAGTGCAAAGCGAAAAAGAATTTGCCACTAAACCACTATGTCTCACTGGATGCAGAAATTGGTGGCACAGAGCAGTCTTCCCCTGACGGTTCAGATGGGGAGCCCTTCATCAATTCCCTGGTAGCAGAGGGACAAAGGACACCGGAAGAACATGTGATTGAGCAGGAAGCTTTTCTTCGCCTGTCTTCTTTGATCGAAACGGAGCTGACCGCCTTAGAGAGAGAGGTCCTTCATCTCAATTTGACTGGAATGCCCACGGCGCAGATTGCGAAGATGCTGGGGAGAGAAGAAAAATCGGCAGACAATGCTCTGCAGCGGGCGAAGGGAAAATTAAAAAAGAGGCTTTCGTAGATAAGGATCTAAAAAGTTTTGGGATGCAGAGGTTTTCTCTGGATCCCTCTTTTTTATTTTTTTCGGAAGGAGCTGCCCTCCTGTTCGGCGAGCCCCTTTAACGTCAGATGCACCAGATGCGTCATCAGTTCCGTCAGTGTCATCGCATTCTGCTTCAGGTTCATCTTTTCCATGAGAATGGACACCGATTGCAGGGTGGGTTCCAGGAGAGAGAAGACGGTCTGTTCCGATTCCGTTAAAGAAAGAATTCTTTGTTCTGTCCACTTTCTGTCCCCTGTCGGGTCATTTTCCTTATTTTTTAAGGGAGAAGAAGTGCTTTCCTCCCTGGCGGCTTTCTTTCCTCGTATCTCATATAAACCGGCCAGGGAGATCCTCGGGAGAAGTGGCGATGCCCGCCCCTTGACGAATCAGGTCGTTGCATCCATCGCTTAAACGGTCGCAGATTCGGCCGGGCAGGGCATAGACTTCCTTTCCCTGTTCCAGGGCCTGGTCCACTGTAATGAAAGTACCGCTTCTTTGTCTTGCTTCAATCACCAGAACCAAATCGGAAAGCCCTGAAATGATGCGGTTTCGTTGAGGAAAGAAGATGGATTTGGCTGCTGTTCCGGGCTTATATTCGGAAATCAGGCCGCCATGAGAGGGAATGGCATCATAAAGTGCCCTGTTTTCAGAGGGGTAGCAGACATCCACTCCACTCCCCAGTATGGCATAGGTCTTCCCACCTGCTTCCAGTGCGCTTGCCTGTGCAATTCCGTCGATCCCAAGAGCCAGACCGGAGACGATCTGAATACCGGCTTTTGCAAGTGCAATCCCAAACTGTCTGGCCTCATACCGCCCATAGTCCGAACACATTCTGGCCCCGATGACGGCTATTGTGGGAAGGGAAGGATTCGGAAGACTGCCTCTTACAAAAAGTGCAGCTGGCGGATCGGGGATGTCCCTTAGACCGGGAGGATAGGAAACATCCCCAAAAGGGATGAGACGAATCCCTCCGCTGTTTAATTTCTCCCACTGCTCACCAGGGCTGTGTGTTTTTTTGAAAGTGAGAAAGGTGTGGAACAAAGAAGGCGGTAGGAGTGCTTCCATTTCTTTTGCAGGGAGCTGATAGATGATCTTTGCGGCTTCTTCCAGGGAGACAAAAGCCTCTGCATCAGGGGGGTGGACGGCTTGCATAAGCTTCCAGATGGTCTTTCCACCGATCCCCGGGATGGTATACAGCCAGGCCAGGTAGATTTGTGCATGCGACATGTCATCCTCCTACGCTTCCGTGGTTCCAATATTTTCCGCTTGCAATGCGGTAACAGGATGCTTCTGCAAGGTGCGCTTCCGTGATTTCGTGGGATTTATCCAGATCGGCAATGGTTCTGGCCACCTTCAGCAGACGGTGGTAGGACCTGGCGCTTAGATTCATTTTTTGATAGATCTCCGCAAGCAGGGTCTGCTCTTTGGCCCCCAGCTTACAATACTGAGCAATGTGCTGCGGCTCCATATCGGAATTAAAGCGGAGAGAGGTGTTTTGAAAGCGCTTTTTTGCCACTTCTCTTGCCGCCAGGACACGGCTTCTGATTTGTGCAGAAGTTTCGTTACAGGGACGTCTGTTGTTTAAATCGGAGACGTCCATTCTGGGCACTTCGATGGAGAGATCGATGCGATCCAGGATTGGTCCGGAAATACGCGAGAGATACCGATGGATTTCACGTTCGGAGCATCGGCAGAGATTGCGATCAGGGAAATAACCGCAGGGACAGGGATTCATGGCGCAAACCAACATAAAGTCGGAGGGGAAGAGATAGGTCCCTGTACTTCTGGAAAGAGAAACGGTGTGCTCTTCCAGTGGCTGCCGGAGGAGATCCAGGGTGGTCTGAGGAAATTCCGCAATTTCGTCCAGAAAGAGAACGCCTCGGTGTGCGAGAGAAATGGCGCCCGGAGAAGGAATGTGACCGCCCCCAAGTAGGGCGCTCTTCGTAGTGGAATGGTGGGGACAAAGACAGGGCCTTTTTGTGATTAAAACCTGATCTTTGGAGAGAAGTCCCGCTACTGAGTAGATCGAAGAAACCTCCAGAGCTTCCTCCATTGAAAGAGGAGGCAGGATGGTAGGGATGCGTTTGGCAATCATGCTCTTTCCGGACCCGGGGGGACCGATCATAAGGAGGTGATGAAAGCCTGCGGCTGCAATTTCTACCGCCCTTTTGGCGGCAGACTGTCCGTTGATCTCCTGAAAGTCAAGGGAGGGGTTCTCCTCTTTTTTTAGAAAAAGCGCTTTCACATCCAGAACCGTTTCCGGTATGACGGCATTTTTTTCGTTCTGTCCGGCACAGCAGTAGGCAATGGCTTCCGTCAGCGTCTGTACGCCAATCAGACGGATGCCCTGTACAACAGCCCCCTCCCTGGCATTGGAAAAGGGCAGAATACAGGTCTGGATCCCCGCCTTCTTTGCGGTAGAAACGATGGGTAAAACACCCCTGACGCCCTTGACTTCTCCGGTGAGACTGAGTTCTCCCAGAACGAGCGTATTTTCCAAATCTGCCTCGTTCAGATGACCGGTGGCGCAAAGAATGGCAAGCGCAATCGGAAGATCCAGTCCGGTACCGGATTTACGGATATTTGCCGGGGAGAGGTTGATGGTGATATGCATGGGAGAAAGGGAAAGGCCGGAGTTTCGGAGAGCGACCTTCACTCTTTCACAGGATTCACGGACTTCGGTGGACAGAAGACCTACCATATTGAAGACCGGAAGCCCCGTGGAAACATCGGCTTCCACCTGAATCAGGTGGCTGTGAATCCCTTGAATACTCCCGGAAATAATGGTACTGAACATCAGAATACTCCTATCGAATCAGATCAAAGAGGAATGGAAGGGGATGTGTGAAAAGAGAGGATGTGAAAAGAGAGGGTGTGAATAGATGGAAGCGGAAATGCTTCATGTGGATTCTCATCTTAGCAGTCAAAAAGAAACCTGTCAAGAAAAAATATAAACTATAAAATAAAATAATGAATCAATTAGATACAATATAAACAAATAAAGAAATGCAAAAAATAGAAATGTAATTCCGGCCTCATGCGCATCCGGCGAAAATTGCCCTTGTTTTCATGCTCGTGTTATAATGGTTGAATTGTATGACCATGGGAAAAGGGTTTCTCGGAGGAAGGGATGAAATTTCATATCACGAACCTGTATGGAACAGCCGATGTCAACCGTTTTGCCCCCATTCAAGATACGGCGGCTGTTGGGCTCTCACTCGGGTTTCATGAGATGGCCATTTATTGCTATCCGGCTGCAGAAGAGGAGGATGGCAGGTTAACCGCCAGACTGGACGGGATTATATCCGCACTGGAGCCGAATGATACGGTTTTCTTGCAGCTGCCAACCGGGAATGGACTTCGTTTTGAGAGAGCACTGCTTAGTCGCATCAAAGCTTATCCGGGAGTCAAGGTGGTTCTGTGGCTACATTCCTTTGCCGATCCTACCTATTCGGATCGCACGGCGCTGATTTCTCTGCTAAATCGTTCCGATTTTCTTATTTTGTCAAGCAGTAAGCTGTATCGATCTTTGAAGTTGGAAGGCCTGACCGAGATTCCCTATTCGCTGCAGGAAGCGTATGATGATCCCTCTTTGGTTTCGGTCTCGGATTTTCTCTTGCAGGAAGTGGGGGAGCAGGAAGCGGAAGGCGGTTTTACCACACTTTTTCAGAACACCGGGATTACAAGAGGATATCTGCTGGACGGCTTTGGATTGCTGTATCCCGGCATCTGTGGGTTGGGAGCGGAGGCAGCGGATCTTTTTTTACCATATCCGCTTCCATTCTATGTTTCTTTGGGCATTCCGGTTGTTGCTATAAGAGGAAGTGAGTGGGAACCGTTTGTGAGGAAATGGGAAATCGGTTTTACGGTAAGACAGCCGGAAGAGACGAGAAGACGGATTGAGGAACTGGATGAGTATGATAAAAAGAGGATGGAAGATAATGCCAGATGTCTCCATTTCCTTCTCAAAAGCTCCTATTTTACGAGAAAGGTGATCTGGGAAGCGGTAGAGGGGATTGAGAAAACTCGTCTCTTTCATCCGTCTTGTGCCGCAGAGAGGGAGGAAGCGCCACAGGAGGCCCGGAAGGAAGTACGGGTAACAGAGACGGTTCATATCTGCTTTGGCCTGCATGACCGGAACGGGGATTATACTTGGCAGGTGTCTGCCGCCATGCAATCGCTGATGCAGAATTCTTTTGCAAAATTCTGTTTTCATCTGCTTCATGATGATACTTTGCGGGATGACTACAGGGAGCGCCTGAAAAAACAGGTAAAAAAGTCGGGGGCAGAGATTTGCTTTCACTTCGTGGATCAGACGCTGTTTCGGGAAGCCTCTGCCCTGTTTAGCCGGTATACCGTAGGTGCGCTTTTTCGGCTTTTGATCCCTGACCTTCTTGTGGATCTTCCGAAGGTGATTTACCTGGATGCGGACATCGTCTGCTGCAGGGATATCGTGGATTTTTGGAGAACGGATATCAACGGATTTGCCCTGGCCGGAGTAGAAGATCCCTATCCGCCGCATCTGTTCATAAACGGGAAGGGAAAACGAATCCTGGAGAGGGGATCTACCTATGTCAATTCCGGCGTTTTGCTCATGAATTTGCAGGAAATTCGAGAGATGGGCAACCTGCTGGACGCCTTTCTTGACTTTATTCGAGAGAATCAAAAGGATCGTTTGCCGGATCAAAATTTTCTCAACTGGTATTTTGCCGGAAAAATCAAGGTGGTGGAGAAGGAGTGGGATTATTTTAGCAATATTTATCGGCAAGACCTGGTTCCGCTGGAAGGCAGGTTGTTTCACTACGCTGCGGACGTCCTTCAATTATCGACTCCGACAGCGCTGGATTTGTATTACCGGGATGTGGTCTGGAACACGCCCTTTGCCAGATCGACACTCCTGCCCAAATACGATCGCTTATCGGAGCTGGATGCTTCTAAGTTGGATCATTTGCAAAAATTAACGGCTTCCGTCTTTGATCCTTCGATCCGGAAGATTTATTATGGCCAGGACAACCGCAGCATGCAGAGTTTGAAGCAATTTTTACCGCCCACGGAGGGGGATCTCTGTTTGCATGAGAATGCAACGCCCACGGAGTTGATCCGCCTGCTGGAGGAAGGAGGGAATCGGAAAAATCTGATTTTTATCCTGGCGGATGAACAGTATCCGGAACTGGAGAAGAGGTTGCGGGAGCGAGGCCTCCACGCAGGAGAGGATTATTTCAACCTGTTGCTGTTAATGTCTTCCAGGCAGGGCGGATATGCCTAAGACGCTGTAGCAGACAAGATCCGCCGCCCTCCCGGGCAGGTAGAAAGGCGGTGGAGGGGAGGGAAGGGAAGGCGGCAGCAAGCGGGAGAATGTTTGACCAGAAAGGAGATTCAATGAGTTTGATCAAGAAACCGGTGACGGGAATGCGAGATATTCTGCCGGAAGAAATGCGTCTAAGACGTTATGTGGAAGGAGTCATCAGGGATACTTATGCCAAATTCGGCTTTACGGAGATTGGAACGCCTGTCGTGGAATCGCTGGAGAATTTAAACAGCAAACAGGGGGGCGAGAATGAAAAGCTGATTTTCAAGATTCTCAAAAGGGGAGAGAAACTGAAGTTGGAGGAGGTTCAGACGGAGAAGGATTTGTCGGATTCGGGCTTGCGTTATGATTTAACCGTTCCGCTGGTCCGTTTTTTTGCGAACCATTCGAATGAGCTGCCTTCTCCCTTTAAGGCGCTGCAGATGGGCTATGTCTTCCGGGCGGACCGCCCGCAGAAGGGGCGTTATCGCCAATTCATGCAGTGTGATATCGATATTCTGGGCGAAGCGTCGAACCTGGCGGAAATTGAGCTGATTCTGGCAACGACGCAGGCGCTCGTCACACTGGGGTTTCATGACTTCAAGGTGAGAATCAATGACCGTCGCATATTAAAGGCGATGGCTCGTTATGGCGGATTTGAAGAGAAGGATTTTGACTCGGTTTTCATCGAACTGGATAAGTTGGAAAAAATCGGTTTAGACGGGGTGGAAGATGCCCTGATGGAAGACGGCTTTGAGAAGGAGCAGGTATCCCGCTTTTTACAACTGGTCAAAAAAGTAATGGAAAAATCCGGTTTGGATGCCTTAAAGGTGTTGGCGGAAACCATTCTGCCGGTAGAGGGCGAAGAGGAAGAGGACTCCATTGCGGAGGTGAAAGAGAATCTGGAGGAAATCATCAGGGCGGTAGAAGAGACCGGGAGTCATGGCTTTGACCTGGTATTTGATGTCACGCTGGTGAGAGGAATGTCCTATTATACCGGGACGATCTTTGAAATTGCCATGCCACAGTACGGCGGCAGCTGCGGGGGCGGCGGACGCTATGACGGGATGATTGGAAAGTTCTCCGGACAGAACACTCCTGCCTGCGGTTTTTCGATCGGTTTTGAGCGGATCCTCATGATCCTGTTAGAAGAAGGGTTTCAGGTCCCGGAGTCCTCGGGAAAAATGGCTTTTCTGGTAGAGAAGGGAATCCGCAAGGAGCAGCTCAGTTCCATTATTCAAGAAGCGCAGAAGAGGCGAGCAGAGGGGAATAAGGTGCTGCTCGTACGAATGAATAAGAACAAAAAATTCCAAAAAGAGCAGCTAACTTCGCAGGGGTATGAAGAAATTCGTGAATTTTACAGGGAAGGACTACGGAATTGAAATACATCGATATGCACTGTGATACCATGGCATCCATCTGGTATTCCCGTTTAAGAGGAGAAAATTTTGATCTTTCGGATGCGCCGCTCATGGTCAATCTGAACAAGCTGAAACAGGGAGATTGCCTTTGTCAGACCTTTGCGATGTTTGTGTATTTGAATCGTCCGGAAAATTTTGACGGACGGCAGGAGCATGGAACGGTTCAGGGAAATGAAAAGAAGATGGATCCCTGGTTCGGCGTAAGTGAGATCCTGAAGGTTTTTCAGGAACAGATGGAGAGGCATCAGGGGAACATCAGGCAGGTTCGGACAGGAACGGAGATCGCACAGGCACTGCAGGAAGCTTCGCCTATGGTGACGGCACTGTTGAGTGTGGAAGAGGGCGGTGTCTGCAAAGGTGATCCGGAAGCGCTGCAGAAGCTCTATGATGCAGGAGCCAGAATGATGACGCTCACCTGGAATTTTGAGAATGAATTGGCTTCTCCCAACGTACCGATTCCGGGACAGTATTACCGCTTTGTTCCTCGCACGGACAACGGACTGAAAAAGAGGGGATTCGAATTCGTGGAGCGGATGCAGCAGCTCTCCATGCTCGTGGACGTTTCGCATCTCTCCGATGCCGGTTTTTATGATGTGGAAAAGACGGTGAAGGGTCCTTTTATCGCCAGCCATTCCAATGCCCGTTCGGTTTGCGGCTGCAACCGGAATATGACGGACGATATGATCAGGCGCTTGGCACAACACGGCGGTGTGATGGGGCTTAATTTTGCACCGGAATTTCTGGAAGAGTCTGATCATCCAAGAGAAACGGTAGAAAATGCGGTACGGATGGCGTCCTATATTAAAAAGGTCGGAGGAATTGATGTGCTGGGGCTTGGCAGTGATTTTGACGGCATTGAGGGAGAACTGGAAATCGGAGGAGCAGATCAGATGGAACTGCTGGCGGACGGTTTATCCCGTGCGGGATTTACCGCTTCGGAAATCGAGCAGGTTTTCTATAAGAATGTGCTGCGTGTGTTTCAAGAGGTGCTGGGATAATGAGAGTATGCCTGTTAAACGACTCTTTTCCTCCGGTCATCGACGGGGTCGCGAATACGGTTTTGAACTATGCAACCCTTCTCACGAAGGAAGAAAAGGCGAACGTCATTGTCGCCACCCCCAGATACCCGGGGGTGAACTATGCCGAATATCCCTTCCGTGTGCTTCCGTATAAAAGTTTTGATATTGGAGGAGCGGTAGAGGGATATCGTGCGGGGAATCCGTTAGCGGTTCGGACGGTGAGCGGGATGATGGAGTTTCATCCGGACGTGATTCATACCCATTGTCCTGTGATTTCCACCATGCTGGCCAGACAGGTGCAGCATGAGACGGATGCCCCTCTGATTTTCACTTACCACACCAAGTTCGATTTGGACATCGAAAGAGCGGTGAGGTCCCGCTTTTTGCAAAAAGGAGGGATTCGTTTTCTCATTGAGAATATTTCCGCCTGCGATGAGGTTTGGGCAGTATCCAAAGGGGCGGGAGAAAACTTGAAATCGCTCGGTTATACGGGCGAGTATACCGTCATGGAAAACGGAGTGGATTTTCCCAAAGGCAGGGTGGAAAAAAGTAGGGTCGATCAGGTGACGGCAGGTTATGACCTTCCGGAAGGGGTTCCGGTCTTTCTGTTTGTCGGGAGACTTCTCGATTACAAAGGGCTGCCGTTAATTGTGGATGCCTTGCAAATCCTTGCGGAAAAGGAGATACCTTTCCGCATGGTGTGGATCGGAGGAGGGGCGGATGCAGAAGCGCTGCAGCAGAGAGTGAAGGAGGCGGGACTTTCAGACAGGGCTTTTTTTACCGGACCGATACAGGATAGAGAAGAGCTGCGGGCGTGGAATACCAGAGCGGATCTGTTTCTGTTCCCCTCTACCTATGATACCAACGGGATTGTGGTCAGGGAGGCGGCTGCCTGTGCGCTAGCCAGTGTCCTCATTCGTGACTCCTCCGCAGCAGAAGGTATTTCGGATGGAAGAAACGGGTTTTTAATTGATAATAATGCAGAAGCAATGGCGGCTTTGCTGGAGAGACTCTGTGCCCACCCGGAAAAGATGCGGGAAGCGGGGAAGCATGCCATGGAGGAAATCTACGTTTCCTGGAGCGACAGCGTCAAACACGCCTATGAGCGCTATCAGGTAGTCATTGAGAATAAGAAGGCAGGCAGGTATAAGGAACACAGGGCTGCTTTTTCCAGAAGATTGCTCGGAGCAACGGCAGAGGCCCTTTCTGCCACCTCAGATGTCAAGGATGCGGTGCGCAATAATGTCCTCTCCGCCTTTGACTTTTATACGAAATCACTCCGGGAAGGGATGATGGAGAATATCTCGGAGCGAATTGAGGAATATAGAAAATCCATTACCGCCAGGAAGGAAAAGGATCCGGAGTAAGGTTGAGACTTGCCACACAAGTGGCATGGGTGTATCGTATACGGAAAAGCGGTATCAAGTGGAAATGAGAAAGAGGGGAAAGAATTGATGAATCAATCAGGTTGGGGAAGACGTTTTTGCAGCCTCCTGGCTCTTGGGAGCATGGTCTGTGTCATGGTTTCCGGTTGCGGAAGCGGCGCAGGTGCAAAACAGGCGGAGGTGGGTGATTCCGCAAAAGAAGCGCAGCAGACGCTCGGAAAAAGCAATATTGATACCACGACCTTTCTGAAATTTGTAGATGATAATCCGGATATTGTAGATCCGCAATGCACATCCGATTTCTACACCATCCCGATGAACTGTTTTGATCGTCTGGTGGAAGTGAAGGCGAATGACGATGGCACCAGCCAAATCGTCCCTTCTCTTGCAAAGAGCTATGAAGTCTCGAAGGATGGCCTTACCTATACCTTCCATTTAAATCAAGGGGTGAAATTTTCCAATGGAGCCGATCTGACTTCCTCGGACGTCCTGTATACCTTTAACCGCCTGTTAACTTATCCGAAGTCGGTGAACGGCAGCATTGCTTCCGGTCTGAAGGGAGCAAAGGAAGTATCGGAGGGAAAACAGAAGTCGTTAGAGGGGACGGGGATCAAGATCATCGACGACCATACCTTTGAAATGATTTTAGAGCAGCCCTATGCCGCCTTTTTGGCGCAGCTGACCGCTCCCGGGGCTTCGATTCTGGATGAAAAGACGACGGAAGAAGCAGGAGATCAGTTCGGAATCGACCCGGAGAAAACGATCGGAACCGGTCCATTTGTCTTCTCTTCCTGGACATTCAATTCGGAACTCATTCTGAGTGCCAATAAGGACTGCTGGTCCGGTGCGCCTGCCTGTGACGGACTGGACATCAAGGTGGTGCCGGATGATGAAACACAGCGCATGATGTATGAAAATGGAGAAATTGATTTCTTAGATCTGGACAATGCGCAGAGTCAGATTGACTATTTCCTGAAAAGCGATCAATACAAGAATCAGATTGTAGAGGGGACCCGTGTCGGGATCTATTATATTTCCTTAAATGAGGATATCAAGCCTCTTGACAACCCGAAAGTGCGCAAGGCACTTCAGATGGCGCTGGACCGCAAATCGATTCTGGATGCCGTTTACGGGGGGGAGAGGACAGGTAGAGAACGGAATCCTGCCGCACGGACTCATTGGCTACAATCCGAATCTTCCGGAAATCAAATATGATGTAGAAGGTGCGAAGCAGCTGTTAAAGGATGCCGGTTATGCGGACGGGTTTGATTTGGAGTTGGATCTTTCCTCGAAGGACGATCAGTCGGGAAAGGATTTGCTGGAAATTGCCTCTGCCATGTGGGAGCAGATCGGTGTGAAATGCACGGTGAAGACGGTGGATGATGCCACCATTCAGGATCAGAAGCATGATGGAAAACTGGGCTGTTATCAGTCCTCGTGGTCTGCGGATTTCAACGATCCGGATAACTTTATGTTCACCTTCTTCGGGAATGATGCCAATACCAAGTTCCGGAGTCTGAATTATAAGAATGAAGATGCCATGCAGCGCGTGACCGCCGCCAGAGCAATTACGGATGAGACGAAGCGCATCCAGGAATATCAGGATCTGGAGAAGCTCATTGCACAGGAAGACGCCGCCTGGATACCGCTCTTCTCCAAGCAACATCTTTATGTCGTCAGTCCCAAGGTTTCCGGATTCAAGGTTTCATGGAACGGCTGGTCAAACAATTACTATCACAATGTTTCGGTGAAACGGTAAGGCAGGAGCTTGTTTTGGCCAGGAAAATGATACAAAGAATTCTGGTATCCATCCCGGTGATGTTAGGCGTGGTATTTTTGATTTTCCTGATGCTGAATATCGTTCCGGGAAATCCGATCGAGGCGATGCTCGGAGAGCATGCGTCACAAAGTGTCATCGATCGGATGAGCCGGTATTATGGCTTGGATCAACCGGTATATGTGCAATTTTTGATCTATGTGAAAAACCTTTTGCGTGGGGATCTGGGCGTTTCCTATAAACTGAACCGTTCCGTGAACGATCTGATTGGGAGCGCCTTCCCCTACACGCTGAAGCTGACGCTATTATCCGCTCTGCTTGCCTGGTTGATCGGAATTCCGGCGGGAATTGTCTCTGCCATTCGGAAGAACTCCCTGATCGACCGCCTGTTTATGGGGGTATCCCTGATGGGAGTCTCCATGCCGGTATTCTGGGCAGCGCTCCTCTTTCAATACTTCTTTGCCTACCGGATGAATTTGGTGCCGGTGTCAGGGGCAACCTCTTTGTCCTCTTATTTTTTACCGTCCATTGTACTGGGCTGGAGCAGTGCGGGTACAATTGCGAGACTGACAAGGTCTAATCTGCTGGAGGTTCTGGAAGAGGATTACATCCGAACCGCCTTTGCCAAGGGACGGTCACAGAGTGGCGTCATCCTGCATCACGCTTTTAAAAACGCATTGCTTCCGGTCGTGACGATGATGGCCATTCAGGTGGCTTCCATGCTTTCCGGTGCGGTGATTACGGAGACGGTCTTTGCCATTCCGGGGATCGGAAGGTTGGCGGTAGACGCCATTACAAGCAGGGATATGCCGCTTTTACAGGGAACGGTACTATTTACGACGGTTTTGATGATCCTGGGGAATCTGGTTGCGGATCTTCTCTATACGGTCATTGATCCGAGGATTCGGGAAATCTAATGGGACAGATAAAAGCTGCAAATGACATGGAACAACTGAAGCTGCAGACGGATATCGGAGAGAGAGACTCTGCGCTGGATCAGGTAAGAACCCTTTGCAGAGAGAATAAACTTGCCGCCTTTTCCGCCTTTGTCATCCTGGCGATTGCCATCATGGCAATTTTTGCCCCTTTTGTGGCGCCCTATGATCCGACCAAACAGGATCTGATTCATCGCTTGCAGGGGATGAGCAGAGAGCATCTATTTGGAACGGACCAGTTGGGGCGGGATATTTTTTCCAGAATGATCTACGGGGCAAGGGTTTCGCTTGCCATTGGACTTTTTCCAACCCTGATTTCTCTGCTGTTTGGCACGGTACTCGGTATATTGAGTGGATTTCTGGGAAAGAAAACGGATTTCTTCATTATGAGGCTGGCTGACGTGACCATGGCTTTCCCTTCGCTTCTCCTGGCGATGGTGGTGATGTACACGCTGGGACAGGGAATCGTGAATATTTTTTTAGCCCTCACCCTCGTTTCCTGGGCAGGGAGTGCCAGAGTGATTCGTGCACAGACACTGGCACTTTCCCAGATGGAATACGTGGAGGCGGCACGCAGCATGGGCGTCTCGAATGTCGGAATTATGTTGCATCATATCCTTCCCAACTGCCTTCCGAATCTGATTGTCTTATTTACCTTGAACATCCCCGGTTCCATCCTTGCGGAATCTTCTCTCAGTTTCCTGGGGATTGGCGCACAATCGCCGATGACCAGCTGGGGGCTCATGGTGGCGGAGGGAAAGCAGTATCTGTTTGCGGACCCCGTGGTGGCCATTGCGCCGGGAGTCGCCATTCTGGTTCTGGCACTTGCTTTTAATTTTTTGGGAGACGGCGTGAGGGATGTGCTGGATCCGTATCTGAATCAGGCGTAAGAGGAAGGGAAGAGACAGGATTTTTCCCGGGAAAAGAAGTTGTGAAACAGGACGGTTGATAGCACCTGGATGATGATGACAAATACATTAGAACTGAAACGGGTAACCACCTATTTTCATACACAAAGAGGACTGCTTCCAGCCATGGACAATGTTTCCGTTACGGTGCCAAGGGGAAGATTGTCGGCATTGTCGGAGAATCGGGTTGCGGGAAAAGCATGACGGCGATGAGCATCCTGCGTCTCATTCGGAAACCGGGGAAGATCGAGAGCGGCGAGATCTTATTTTGCGGAGAAGATCTTCTGAAAAACCGAAAAAGAGATGCGGAAGATTCGCGGCGACCGCATCAGCATGATTTTTCAGGAGCCGATGACCAGTCTGAACCCCCTGTATACGATCGGACATCAGGTGATGGAAGCCCTTTTTTTGCATGAAAAAATAGACAAAGCAAGTGCAAAAGAGCGTGCGATTCGTATTTTGCAGGAGGTGGGTATTCCGGAGGCTGAAGCGCGGTTAAGGGCTTATCCGCATCAGCTATCCGGCGGACTCAGGCAAAGGGTGATGATCGGGATGGCGATGATCTGCAAGCCGGATCTTTTGATCGCCGATGAACCGACTACCGCCCTGGATGTGACCATAGAGGCGCAGATTCTTGCACTGATGAAGCGTCTGAAGGAAGAACAGGGGACGTCCATCCTCTTGATTACGCACAACATGGGTGTGGTCGCCAAGGTCTGTGATGAAGTTTATGTCATGTACGCGGGGAAGATCATGGAGCATGCGGAAGTATTTGAGCTCTTCAACCATGTCAGCCACCCGTACACGGAGGGACTGTTAAAATCGATTCCCAGAATCGACCATGTGACCGATCGCCTCTACAGTATTCCGGGGGTGGTGCCTAATCTCCTGCATCTGCCAAACGGTTGCAGCTTTTGTACACGCTGCGCGGAAGCAGACAAAGATTGTGCAGGCTCTAAACCGGAACTGAGGCAGATTCGGGAAGGACACTGGGTGAGGTGTTGCAAGAGACTGCCCGAAGGGATGGCGGCGGATGCGGAAGCGTATGAATAGGGATCAGAATTTTCAAGCACCAACTTCTCAAGAACAAACTTTTCGCGAACAAACTTCTTACGAACAAACCATGCAGGAAGGGAGTCCGCTTTTAGTTGCGGAGAGAATCAGCAAGACCTTTGAGGCCGGCGCTTCAGGAAAACATCAAAGAGTCCATGCAGTAACGGATGTATCTCTCAAGCTTTACCGGGGAGAGACACTTGCGCTGGTGGGAGAGTCCGGCTGCGGAAAATCCACTCTGGGTCGGTTGCTCATCGGCTTATTAAACCGGATCAAGGAAGCGTCTTTTATCAGGGGCAGGAGATCACGTCGATGAAAGCGCGGGATTTCAAGCATCTTCGGAGCCGGATGCAGATCATCTTCCAGGATCCATATGCTTCCTTGGATCCCCGCATGAGCGTGGAGCAGATTTTGGCAGAGCCGCTCTTAGCCGGGCATGTCTGTTCCTCCAGGGTGCAGAGGCAGAAGAAGGTGGAATCTCTCTTGCAAATGGTAGAGATTCCAAAGGAATATTTGAACCGGTACCCGCATCAATTTTCCGGAGGCCAGAGACAGCGGATCGGCATTGCAAGAGCACTGGCGCTGAATCCGGAAATCGTGGTCTGTGATGAACCGGTTTCCGCACTTGACGTTTCCATCCAGTCTCAGGTGCTAAACCTGCTTAAGGATTTGCAGGAAGAGAAAAATCTGACCTACCTCTTTATTTCACATGATCTGTCGGTCGTCAGGCATATTTCGAACCGGATTTGTGTGATGTTTTTAGGGAAGATTTGCGAGATCGGAAGGACAGAGGAAGTGTTTGCGCATCCCGGACATCCTTACACCAGACTTTTGCTGGATTCCATCCCCCTGCCGGACCCGGCAAAGAGGTCGGAGGAAACAGCGTCTTTTACAGGGGAGATGCCAAGCCCTCTTCATCTTCCATCCGGTTGTTTCTTTCGTACCCGCTGTCCTTATGCGAGTGCAGCGTGCGCAGAAAGAACGCCGGAGTTAAGGGTTGAAAACGGGCGGAGCATCTCTTGTTTTCACCCATTATAAAAAATTTCCTTTGAACGAGGGGATACCAGAGAAATCATGGGAGGTCAATCCATGCAAGAAGTTCCGATACCTGCAATGGCCTGTCTTGCTTCCCCCCTTCCGGAAGATATTGCAAACCGGAAGGCGAGCGGCGACTATTACGGGGCGATTGCGCTGATTGATGAGAGGCTTCGCACACAAAACAGCAGCTTACCCCGCATGCTTCGAGACAAGCTGCAAGTGGAGCGAGAAATTTTAAAGCGCCTTCCGCTCGATTATCCGGACAGCAGAAGGAGCCTCTTCGAAAGCTAAAGGTAGAGTTGCCGGACCTGACGAAGGAGGAGTTCATTCTACTGCGGAATGAGGGACGGTTAGACTTTATCCTGGTAAACGGGGAGGAAAGGTATATTGATTCTGCAGTACAAACCCTCCTGAATGATCCGAAGTATGCAAAGAGAAGTGCTGCGTTGTTGGGAAAAAAATGGGAAGAATTTCCGGAAGGTTATCTGGCGGTTCGTAGCTGCCTTTCTACAATGAGAGAGCGGAAGGAACTGTCGTTCCGGTTTCGTGTTCATGCGGGTATACAGGAAAAGTCGGGTATCAGCAGAGCGGATAGGGTGGCTGCCTATCTTCCCCTTCCACGTACTTGCTGCAGGGAGAGAGACGGGCTGATTCAGTCGGAGATTCGCATCCTCAAAACAACGGAGAATTGCAGGGTCTATGTGGCGCCGGAGGAGGCGGGGCAGAGGACCGTTTATCTGGAAAAAGAATGGCAGGAAAACCAGGAATTTTTTGTGGAATATGAATACAACGTACGCGTCTTCTATCAGGATCTTTGGAAAGATTACGGGGAAGAGGCGTTTGATTCCAGTAGTGCGTTAGAGACGAATGATGGAGGCGAGAGAGGACAGTCATCTGTCTGTAAAGCGGGAGGATCTTCAGAATGGGTGAAGAGGGAAGACAGGGAGGAACAGCTTCCCCATGTGCAGTTTACGCCCTTTTTAAAGGCGCTTTGCAGGGAAATCGTATCGGGTCAGAGAGGAGATTTGCAGAAGGCAAGGGCTATTTATGACTATATCACAAAAATATCCGCTACTCTTATATGCGCACCTATTTTACCATCGAAAATCTTTCGGAATATGCGGCGGTGAACCGAAAGGGCGATTGCGGAGTGCAGTCGCTTCTCTTCATCACGCTTTGTAGGATCGCAGGAATTCCGGCAAAGTGGCAGTCGGGCAATGCCATGAAGCCTCCCTCTCACTTTGGCAGCCATGACTGGGCACTGGTTTTTCTGCCTGTTTGCGGTTGGGTTCCGGTGGATTGCTCTTTTGGCGGAGGCGCTTTCGCGCACGGAGATGAAGAGCGCAGAAGATTCTATTTTGGCAATCTGGATCCCTGGCGGATGGTGGCAAATGCTTCATTGGAAGGAGCTTTCGTGCCGCCTGTGTGCGGATTGCGAAGGGATCCCTACGACAATCAGTCGGGAGAAATACAAATCGAAGGGGAAGAAGCGGCAAATCAGAATCCGCAAAGCGTACAGACACCCAGATCTGTTACCAAAAGGATGCGAACCGACTTGGAAGTGGCTGTGAATAAATATTTGATGGAGTATGCGGAAGCGGAGATTTAGAAATGAATGGAATCGGCGTCTGAGGGATGAACAGAAGACCTCTTTCCATTGTTCTATCGTGGGTATGATCGGTCACTTCTCCTCTAAATATTTTAAATATCTTTCAGCTTCGGGGCGATGGGTGGAATTGACCGCAATTCCGGCATAGACCTTGCCGGTAAAGCCTGCCTTTTTGTACAGGGCTTTGTCGGTAAGGTCCAGATATTTGTGCCGGTGATCCAGCGGAAGAAGCGCCTTGTTTTGCTCAAAATAGGCAAGTGCCTCCTCGTCCATGAGAACCACATCCAACTCTTTTGCACTCAGCGTCGCCACGAGTTTCATCTGTGCGGCATAGGCGTATTCGGGATTCGTTTCTTCGGGAGAAGGTACTTGTGCGGAAGAAGATTCTCCTAGGCCCGCATGATTTGCGGAGACTGCCCCTGCGGCCCCTGATGGTACAAGCAGTTGGTCCATGAGGGTAACCGTCCGGCGTTTGGCGGAATATCCGTTTTTTTGCAGGTAGGCTTCCCCAAGAAAAATGTTCTGCATTCTCGGGGGTACGCACATTCACCAGGGCAACGGTCAGGATCTCTTCCTTCTGGTCAGCACACTGTGAAGCGTGGTAAAGAACAGGAAGAGAGTGATCAGTGTAAGCAGTATGGGGATTTTATAATAATCATAGATGAACTGGACTTTTTGTTTCCCCTTTAACTCCTTAAAAAAATTTGAGCAGAAGTCTTACCCCCGTTTTCTGCCATTATGCCTTCATCTCTTTCGCCAGCTTCTCTGTATAAGCGCTGAGTGCCTTAAAGGTTTCATCGCTGATATCATGTTCGACCTTGCAGGCGTCGTCTCTCGCGGTTGCCGCATTTACCCCGATTTCCTGAAAGAACTCCGTCAGCATTTTGTGGCGTGCATAAATTCGATCGGCGATCTCCATTCCCTTGTCGGTTAAGGAAATCATTTTGGCATGATCCATGGTGACATATCCGTTGTCCCGCAGCTGCCGGATGGCATAAGAGACACTGGGCTTTGTCACCCCGAGATGTTCTGCCAAATCAATGGAGCGGACATAGCCCTGCTCCTCTTTGAGCATTAGAACAGCTTCCAGATAATCTTCCGCTGATTTTAATATTTTCATTTACCTACCTCTTGTTCTAACTCTGGAAATATTTTTAGTTCATTTTTAAACTCATATTAGCACATTTGAATCGCTTTGAAAAGTGGGATTTCGAAGCAATTGCAAGAGGATATAGGTCACCTTGGCAGTAAATCCCCAGATAACTTTATCCTGATATTCATAAAAACGGATCTCATCAGCCGGCATGAGATAGGGGTAGCTTTTTCCGCCTTGTATTTTATCAAAAGGAAAGGAATCCGGAAGCACTCTGGAGTTCTGGCTGAGATAGACCTTTGGTTCCTGTGAGAGAAGAACAGACAGAGGTACGGTGAAAATATGTGCGGATTCACTATGGTCAAAAGAACCGTCATACTGATGTAACATGCCAATATAAGGGGTTACAATGGCACCGCCGGGGCCAATCAGCTTGGGGAGTTTTTTAAGGAGGGTGATCTGATCCCTGCTAATCAGAAGTTCTTCCTGCAGCTCTCTGATCACGGTATCTCGTGAGCGCTCTCCGCTTTCCGTATGTCCGCCGGGAAAGCTGATGTCTCCGGGCTGCATAGAAAGTTTTTTTGGACCTGACCTCATAGAGAAGATGCCAGCCATCTTCCCTGAACAGGAGGGGAGCACAGACTGCTGCCCGCGGTGGAATCAGCTGGGAAACCGCCTTTGGGGATACATAGGAAGGAGAGCCTGTTGCGGTGTAGGCATCCGTGTTCTGCAAGATTTGGATGAGCGTTTTCTCTTCCATGTGAGCAGCGAAAGAGGGGAGTGCGTTTGGGGGATGTTTTGTCATTTCGACCTGCCTTTCAACCGGTTCGTTGTCAAAACCACATATTTTTAACAAAAATCGCATTATGCTTCTCTTACGGAAGCAAGGAAAACATTTGCCAAATGGCAGATGGGAGTTTATGATTTCTATAATTAGTTAGAAAATCTGTATTGTACAATGTTGTATTGCGCAAGCGTAAGTTGTGTTCCGGACGAGGGTCATGGTAGGAGAAAGGGGAACTAGTGCCCCCGAAACCTCATGATGCCAGAAGAGGGACCAATGTGCTGCTTGTAGCCCTGTATTATTGTAGTATAAATGCGAGAACATTTCGAGGAGGAGATGAAGATGTCCAAAGTGATTGATTTGAGCAAATCGGTTTATGAGTTAGCAAAAGAATATCCGGAGGTGATCGACCTGATGGCAGGGATCGGCTTTACCGAGATTCGAAAAAAGCCGGTTCTGCATTCGGTCGGCAAGATCATGACCATTCCCAAGGGTTCCGTGATGAAGAATATTCCGATGGAGAAGATTCGGGCTGCCTTTGAAGAGGCGGGATTCACCTTAATAGAAGGGAACAAGGAGGAAGCCTCTTCCCGGGGCGAGGAGAAGACGGAGCCTGCAGAGAAGAAGGGCAAGTCGGATCTGACGGCAGAGGAGAGAAATCGGCTTCTGAAGAGTTATTTGACTCGTCTGAGTGAGGGAGAAGAGTTGGAGTCTGTGAGAAAAGATTTTGTCTCACACTTCAAAGACGTGGAAGCCAGTGAAATCATGAAGGCAGAACAGGAATTGATCAGAGGAGGCGCACCGATCACAGAGGTGCAGAAGCTCTGCGATGTTCACTCCGCGCTTTTTCACGGGAATACGAGAGAAGAAAAGATCGCCAATGCCGAAAATGCGGCAAGAGTGGCGATGCAGAAGGAGAGGGCTTATACTGCCGGCCTTCAGATCAAGGGGCATCCGCTCGCTCTTTTCAAAAGAGAAAACGACGAATTGAAACGTCAGTTGGATTTAGCCAGAAAACAGTTGGAGGAAGGAAAGGACATCGGAGAGGAACTGAAAAAGCTTCGTGATTTATCGATCCACTATGCCAAAAAGGGGATCTTCTCTATCCGCACCTTCAGGTGAAATACGCAATTGTGGGGCCCTCCAAAGTCATGTGGACGGTGGACGATGAAATTAGAGACGAGATGGCAAGCCTCTGTGCCGACCAAAACCATGGAGACTCCTGGAAGGACAGAGCAGCGAAGGTGCTGGAGCGTGCCGATGAGATGATTTTTAAGGAGGAGAATATTCTTTTCCCGATCTGCGCGGTAAACTTTACGGAAGAGGAGTGGAAACAGCTGTACCAAGATGAAAAGGATTATGCCGTCTGCCTGGGCGTGAAACCGGAAGTCTGGGAGGAAGCGGAGAAGGAAGATCCTTCGCTGCATGCCGGGGAAAAAGAGGTTCCCGCCGACGAAGTCGTGCTGGGAGGCGGTCATTTAACCATGGAGCAGTTAAACGCCATGTTAAATACCATTCCAATGGAGCTGACTTTCGTGGATGCAGATGACATCAACCGTTTCTTCAACGAGAGCGAGGGACCGAAATTTTTCAAAAGACCTTCCATGGCCGTTGACAGAGAGGTTTATTCCTGTCACCCGCCCAAAATCGAGCCGATTGTCAGAGAAATCATCGAAGGATTTAAATCAGGGAAGGTTTCCGAAGTTCCTGTATGGATGGAGAAAGGCGGACATGCGGTTCTGGTCCGGTATATGGCCGTGCGTGACAAAGAAGGCAAATATATCGGTACTTTAGAAGCAGTACAGGACATGGATTTTGCCAGGGAACATTTTAAGAAGGGCTGACGGATTCCCTCACCACGGAAGACGGGCTCTGATGGACGAACCTTTTTTTCTATGGCAGAAAGGCTGACGGATTTTGGATGGAAGAACGGCCGCGACTTATCTCCTGTAAGGACAGGAAGGGAAAGAAGATGGTTAGTTTTATATAATTATAGTAAAAAAATTCTGGTTTAATCAGGATAGTTCTGCTATATTAGTCTTGATCGGGTTAGAGAACCCGGAAAGGAGAAATCTTATGTTGAAACATTTGCAAATTGAAAAAGTAATCGGACGTGAAATTGTAGACTCCAGGGGAAATCCTACGGTAGAAGCGGAAGTGACGTTAAGTGACGGAACGGTCGCTTTGGGAGCTGCTCCCAGCGGAGCCTCTACCGGAGAATTTGAAGCGATTGAACTAAGAGACAACGATCCTTCTCGCTTTGGAGGAAAGGGCGTACAAAACGCGGTCTCCAATATCAACACGGTCATCAATGCTGCCATTAAAGGACTGGATCCGCAAAATGTGTATGCAGTGGATGCAGCAATGATCCGGGCGGACGGGACACCCAATAAATCGGTTCTGGGAGCCAATGCCATCCTGGCGGTTTCCATTGCCAGTGCAAGGGCGGCAGCGAAGGCGCTGGGGATTCCGCTTTACCGCTTCCTGGGAGGAGCCAATGCAAACTGCCTGCCGGTGCCGATGATGAATATTTTAAATGGAGGAGCCCATGCGACCAATTCCGTAGACACGCAGGAATTCATGATTATGCCTGTGGGCGCACCCTCCTTTAAAGAAGCGCTTCGCCAGTGCACAGAGGTGTTCCATGCGCTCCAAAAGTTGCTGAAGGCAGAAGGAAATACCACGGCAGTCGGAGACGAAGGCGGTTTTGCGCCGGATTTGAAAGACGATGAAGACGCGATTGAGCACATTTTAACCGCCATTCGGGATGCAGGTTATGAACCCGGTAAGGATTTGTATTGGCGATGGATGCAGCTTCCAGTGAATGGAAGAGTGAGAAAGGGAAGGGCTTTTATCATCAGCCGAAGTCAGGCAGAGACTTTAGTGCCAGCGAACTCATTGCGCACTGGAAGTCCCTGATTGAGAAATACCCGATCTGGTCGATCGAAGATGGACTGGACGAGGAAGACTGGGAAGGCTGGCAGGAGATGACGAAGGAACTGGGAGACAAGGTACAGTTGGTTGGAGATGACCTTTTTGTGACCAATACGGAGCGCTTGAAGAAGGGAATCGATTCCCACTGCGCCAACTCCATCCTGATCAAATTGAATCAGATCGGCAGTGTTTCCGAGACTTTGGAAGCCATCAAGATGGCGCATAAGGCAGGCTATACGGCGATTACCTCTCATCGTTCCGGCGAGACAGAGGATACGACCATTGCGGACCTGGCGGTGGCATTAAACACCAGACAGATCAAGACCGGGGCACCTTCCCGCTCAGAGCGTGTAGCCAAATATAACCAGTTGCTGCGCATCGAAGAAGAACTGGGTAATGCAGCGGTCTACCCGGGGGTAGCTGCCTTTAATAGAAAATAAGGGGCAGGAGCAGGTTCATGAATTTTGAGACAGTGAACGGGATTTGATTCCGTTTCTGGGGACGTCGCTGGGGTCTGCCTGTGTCTATCTGTTAAAAAAAGATTTAAGTCCCGCGGTTGCTCGTGCTCTGAATGGATTCGCCTCCGGAGTGATGGTGGCGGCTTCCATTTGGAGCCTGCTCATACCGGCAATCGAACAGAACGCCGGAAGAGGAAGGATGGCGGTACTGCCTGCGATCCTCGGATTCTGGATTGGCACCCTCTTTCTCCTGTTACTGGACCATGTGATTCCGCATTTACACATGTTTGCGGATCAGGCGGAGGGGCCAAAGAGCCATCTGGCGAGGACAACCATGATGATTCTGGCAGTGACCTTGCACAATATTCCGGAAGGGATGGCGGTTGGCATTGTCTATGCGGGACTTCTGGCAGGAACAAGTGGAATTACGGCGGGGGCGGCACTTGCCCTGTCCATCGGAATTGCCATCCAGAATTTTCCAGAAGGGGCGATCATTTCCATGCCACTGCATGCGCAGGGAATGAACCGGCATAAATCCTTTATCGGGGGTGTTCTGTCGGGTGCGGTGGAACCAGTCGGCGCCTTGGTGATGATTGCCTTCTCCGCCCTCTTTGTGCCCGTGATGCCCTACCTGCTCAGCTTTGCAGCGGGCGCCATGATGTATGTGGTGGTAGAGGAGCTGATCCCGGAGATGTCGTCCGGAGAACATTCGAATGTGGGCGTCTTAATGTTTGCGTTTGGATTTACGTTAATGATGGCTTTGGATGTGATTCTGGGATAAGCGGGATCGGAATCCCGGAAAAGACCTTCTTAGAAAGAGAATACCCATCCGGAATACGGATCATACGGGGAGAAACGGAATACCGAGTAGAAACTCCATAGAAACGGATACAATCAACAGATACAATCAACGGGTAAGAAATTCTTACCCGTTGATTGTATCATGTTCGCTTTTTACTTCTTCCATGAGCTTGCGCAGCCGGTAGGTGCGGTTGGTTTTCGTTAGAACCGCTTTATATGGAATCCGGATGGAAGCCTCTTTCATTGCGTGCAACAGTTGATCCAACAGATCTTCCGGGAAAAAAGCCATGAGAAGAAAGGAAAAATCCGGCGTGGGAGAGCGGTCGGAGCGGTCTGCGCAAGAAGGGGCCAAGGGACCCGGTGTAACGGGGCTTTCCGGTTTGCATAGGCTTCCGACACTACTTTCCGGTCCACATAGGTTTCCGACACTACTTTCCAGTCCACATAGACTGCCGACACTGCGCTCCAGATCCTCTTCATGCAACGTGCGGATCGAGATATCTAGTTTTCTTAGCGTTTGACGTATCTCATGCCCATAGGGATCTTGATTGCCCAGATGATAGAGCATCGCAAACGGTGTGGGAGAGGATAGCTGCATGTAGACCTCCTGGTCTGCCGTCCATCGCCGGTTTCAAAGCCTTTTGCAAACACAGGATAGGAGCAGAAAGCCTTAGTAAAGGGTTAGAGGATTGCCGTGATAAACGTGATGGCGCCGAAAATAATTCCCGGTGAATTGGCGGCAATCAGCGGCCAGTCCTTCTTCTTTTGGAAAAATCCGTAGCTCACCCAAAGAGTGCAATTGATGGCGGCCACAAGTGGCTGTATGGGGTTACCCGGCCTCCCGCTTAAGTTGTGGGCGATCTGAGGAAAGTAAGCGATGTACATCAGCATGGAAGTACCTGTGCCGATCCAGCCCATCAGTTTTTGTGTCTTTGGATTCATCGTGGCCTCCTTTCGAGGCTCTTCCGAAAGCATATTCCAATGTCTTCGGATAGAGAGAAAAATGGAATAGAACCGCCGGATACAAAACGATTACAGGAACGTTATGATGGAAGAAACGCTCTCCTGTACCGGCATGTGTATTCTAGGGATAAAGAGACAGACTGTCAATAGATTTCTGTGTACGAAGTCCGCTGATATTTCTCTCTGTTTTCGGAAAAGGAAGGCGAAGGGAGATCGGTGATGGATGCGTCAGTCTGAGGAATTTTCCCTCTTGCACCTTTGGTACATTTCATAGGCGGGATCAATGATCTTTAATTTGGTTACCTTTTGTAATGCGGTCGCAAAATAAGGGAAGTGGGTGCAACCAAGCACAAGACATTCGGCTTGATTCTGTTCGAAAAAGGAGCAGAGAGATTCCAGGTTCATGTTTTTGACGATTTCTTCTGGCGGCATTCCGTCTTCCACAGCCTGAACAGCGGGAAAGATTCCTGCCCCTAAAACCGTCATAAAATCTCCGTGTCCTTCGCTTAAGGCTTCTTCGATGTGGTAGCAGGATTGATTATGCGCCGCAATGACAGCAACTTTTTGATATTTTTTTCCTAATTGTCTGTGAATTTGCAGAGGGGTGTAGACGCGCACGTTTCGAACGTTCATGTAGGAGTCAAAGTCAAAGGCGCCTGCCAGGGAATTGCAATAAATGAAAAAGTCCTCGATGCCGCATTTTCTTGCCTGGTGAAAAATATCATCGATGCGTTCTTCTTTTTCCTTCTTGTCTGCGTACTGGAATCTGGCCTGTTCTTCACAGGTGGAAGAGACCGGATAGGACATCAGCTCTAGCGCTGGGTCTAAATTTCTCAGATATTCCATCCCCATTCTCGTATCCGTATTGGTTCCGGCGATCACAGCAATTTTCATCTTCCTGTTTCTCCTCCTATCTTTGACCTGGCCCCATCTTTGGCTCGGTTCCATCTTTGTTTGGCTTCTATCTTTCAATCTCAATTTTGCTTCTGTCTCGAATCAATTCTATCATATTGATCTCCCTCGATCATTATTTTCGAGGGAGATTTCATTTTGAGTATTGCAATTATAGTTAGGATGTGCTAATTTATAAAGAAATTAATTACATCTAATAAGTATATGTTTATTCAATGTGAAGGCAGCCACTACGAACCCGGCGAGGACAGGTCCCATGGGGCGCTTTCATCTCAGTGAAAAAGGAGGAAAACGATGAGTAAGGTTGCGGTGGTTTACTGGTCAGGGACAGGAAATACGGAGATTATGGCGAATGCGGTAGCGGATGGAGCAAAGAGCAAGGGAGCCGAGGTAGACGTCCTCACCTGTGGCGATTTCTCTTCTGCCAAGGTCGGAGAATATGAGGGAATCGCTTTTGGCTGCCCCGCCATGGGAGCAGAAGTTCTGGAGGAAACAGAGTTTCAGCCCATGTTTGATGAAGTGAAGGGAAAGCTGGGCGGTAAGAAGGTGGCCCTCTTCGGTTCCTATGGTTGGGGAGACGGAGAGTGGATGCGCAGCTGGGAAGAGGACTGCAAGGCAAATGGAGTGAATCTGGTAACCGACAGTGTCATCTGTAATGCCGCTCCTGACGATACGGCACTTGCATCTTTGAAGGCACTGGGAGAGGCGATCTGCTAAGACTTAAGAGACAATCGTTACTTGAAAAGAGGGTAACCGTAGAGGGGTGGAAAGGGAATGTCGGAAGAAGAATTGATCGAAAATGCAGCGCCGACCCTTGCAGGAATTAAGACGGGGAGTTTATTTACCTGCCGATTTGATTCACAGGAACAGACGAGGAAGGATCTTCGTAAATTGAATGCGCTTCTTCTTCCGAAAGGTTTACGCATTATCCCGTTGCGCATGGTAAGGGGCCGTGTCTTGATCTATGTGTATCGCATCTCCAGGCTGGGGGAGGATCTGGCAAAACAAGAGGCCAGAGAGATTCTGAAACAACGGGGATATGACGCTTCTTCCATAGAGAGCTGTCTTGCCGTGCTGTTCAAAAAGCTTCGGGAAGAGGAGGATTTCCCACATGAAATCGGCCTCTTCCTCGGTTATCCTCCCGTCGATGTACGCGGGTTTATGGAACACAGAGATACCGGGCTCAAATGCACCGGCTTTTTGGAAGGTGTACGGCGACGAAGTGGAGGCCAGGAAGCAATTTGAAAAGTATCGCAGATGCACGGAAGCATACGAAAAATTTTTTTCCTGCGGCAGGTCGGTGGAGGGACTGATTGTAGCAGGATGAGAAGTGAATCTGGAATCAAAGAAGTGAGGTTGAATCGTGGACAAAGACCATAGTATCGTGATTTTGGGCGGAAATGAATGCATGGAATGCCAATACAAAACATTGTGCAAAAAATACAACTGTAAGGCGAAGATTTATATTAAGCCGACCAGTGGTTTGAAAAATAAATTGGGTTCTCCGGATCTGATGATTTTTTTCACCGGCTGTATGTCGCATAAGATGGTTCATTCAGCGATGGCAGAGGTCAAAGGTTTAGACACGGTGATTGAATATTCGAAGAGCGCATCGGCTTCGGCTCTCAAAGGAATCCTCGAAAAATACTGCTCGGAAGAGCAAAAAGAGGCGGTTTTCTGCTCGTGAAATCTTTTGTGGGGGAGCAGAGTGAAATAAGCGCCTTTGACAAAATTTCCATCTACTTTTAAAATTAGTAGAGTTAGGGATCTGTATTTTTTTGCTTCAGGGGAGGAGGAGTTCATGCCCATCAGCGTAGCACCCGGGCGCTCCAGAGAAGATTATCTGGAAGCGATTTTAATGTTGATTCATGAAAAGGGTGCCTGTCGAATCACAGATATTGCAACGAAATTAAACTATTCCATGCCCAGCGTTTCGGTTGGAGTGAAGAAGTTGGAGGATGATGGACTGGTCTTGCGGGATGACTGGAGAATTGTCCTGACGAAGGAGGGAAAGGAGATTGCGGAAGGAACCTTGAAGAAGCATCTTTTTTTCCGAAAACTGTTCGAAGCGGCAGGGATTGATGCAGAGGTCGCGGAGCAGGAAGCCTGTCTCGTAGAACATGTCATCAGCGATGATAGCTTCCGAAAGCTTTCCAAGCATCTTCATGTGGATTGAGTGTTAACTAATAATGTTTATTTTGTGCTATGGGGCGCCTTGCCTTATGATCATATAGACAGGCGCTATTGTTTTTTTTAATATTTTTGAAAGGAGTTTACGATGTTTGGTTGGAAAAAGCTTGCAGCATTTGCAGGAGGTGTTTTGTTTGGAACAGCAGGGATCAGTATTTTAAAGAGTCAGGATGCCAAGAAGGCATACACCCATTGCACAGCGGCCATTCTGCGTGGCAGAGATGCGGTCATGAAGACCGGGACTTCTCTTCGGGAGAATTGCAGTGATATTTATCAGGACGCTTCCGATATCAATGAACAGAGATATGCCGATGCGGATGAAAAGAAGTTGGAAGAAGCAAAGGCCATGGTAGAGTCTTACCAGGATAAGGTCAAAGAATACGAGGCCAAAGTGGCGGAAAATCGTAAGACGGAGGGCTGATCCAGGGGGAAATCATGCAATTTTTAATTCGCCACGAGTCTGCGCATACGCTACGTATACACGTGGCTCTTTCTCGTATGTCGATGGAAGAAGCAGACTTGCTGGAATATTATTTGAACAATCAACCCTATGTAAGCGGGGTAAAGGTCTTTGAGCAGACCGGAGATGCGCTCATCACCTACCACAGGACGGGTGAGACGAGGCGGCAGCTGCGGGAAGCTCTTTCCTCTTTTTCCTTCTCCAATCAGGAACTCAAGGCTCTTGTACCGGAAGAGAGCGGAAGGGCGTTAAACAGGGAGTACCAGAATAAAATTGTCGGAAAAATTCTCGGGAATTTCTTTCGAAAGCTCTTTTTCCCGGTAGGTCTGCAAATGGCATGGAGTCTGGTGAAAAGCATCCGCTTTTTCTGTATGGCACTTAAATGCCTCTTTAGGGGACGGCTGGATGTGCCGGTTCTGGACGCAGCAGCCATTTTAGCTTCCATGCTGCGCGGAGACTTCGAAACAGCCGGCAGTATTATGTTCCTATTGGAAACGGGCGACATTCTGGAAGAGTGGACCCACAAGAAATCGGTGGGAGATCTGGCCAGAACTCTATCGCTGAAGGTGGATAAAGTTTGGCTAAAGGTCGGAGAAGAGGAAGTTCTGGTTGATGTCAATCAAGTAAAGAAGGGCGACCGCTTTGTGGTGCGCACATCGAATATCATTCCTCTGGACGGAGTCGTGGTGTCTGGAGAAGTCAGTGTAAACCAGGCATCGATGACCGGAGAATCCATCCCTGTCGTCAAAAAGCAGGGGGGAGCCGTCTATGCCGGAACCGTCGTAGAAGAGGGGGAATGTGTCGTAGAGGTCACGAAAGAAGCAGGCAGCGGCAAGTACGATCAGATTGTAAGGATGATCGAGGAGTCTGAGAAACTAAAATCTACGACAGAGTCCAGAGCCTATCATTTGGCGGATTCTCTGGTTCCTTATGCGCTGGCGGGAACGGGACTCACCTATTTGTTTACCAGAAATATTACGCGTGCCATTTCTTTCCTGATGGTAGATTTTTCCTGTGCACTTAAGCTTTCCATGCCTTTGTCGGTGCTTTCCGCAATCCGCGAGGCTGGCAAATACAATATTTCAGTAAAGGGAGGAAAGTTCCTGGAGGCGGTTGCGGAAGCCAAAACCATCGTTTTTGATAAAACGGGGACACTGACCAAGGCGGAACCGACCGTGGTTAAAATCTATACCTTTGGTGAGTTTGCCAGGATGGACCGGGAAGAGGGACAAGTAGAAGAGGATCTGGCTTCGGGCAAGGAACTGAGCAGGGGACAAAGGGAGGCACTCAGGCTCTCCGCCTGCCTGGAGGAGCATTTCCCTCATTCCATGGCGAATGCCGTAGTGGCAGCCGCCAAAAAGAGGGCCATCAATCACAAAGAAATGCATTCGGAAGTGCAATACGTCGTTGCACACGGAATTGCTTCTCATGTGGACGGCAAGCGTGTGGTGATCGGCAGCCATCATTTTATCTTTGAAGACGAGAAGATAACGGTACTTCCGAACGAGCAACACAAGCTGGATGGAATCTCGCATGCCTATACGCAGTTATATCTCGCGATTGGCGGTGAGCTTGCAGCGGTGCTATGTATCTTTGATCCGCTCAGGAAAGAGGCTCCGGAGGTGATCGCGTCTCTCCATGCACTTGGAATCGACAAGATTTGCATGATGACGGGAGATAGCGAGAAAACGGCCGCTTCTGTGGCGAATTCTCTTCACATTGATGAATATCATGCAGAAGTACTGCCGCAGGATAAGGCTGCCTTTATTGCCAAAGAACATGCGGCAGGCCGTAAGGTAATTATGGTCGGTGACGGTGTCAATGATACACCGGCTCTTTCGGAGGCGGATGCAGGAGTGGCGGTCAATGGCGGTGCCGCCATTGCCAGAGAAGTGGCGGATATCACGATCAGCGCCGACTCCCTGTATGAACTGGTGAAGTTAAGGAAGTTATCGGATGCACTGATGAAGAGAATCCGGGACAATTACCGTTTCATCATTTCCTTTAACGGAATGCTAATCGCCTTAGGAGTAGCAGGAATTTTGCAGCCTGCCACCTCGGCGCTTCTCCATAATTCTTCCACGATCCTGATCGGTGTCAAGAGCATGACTGATCTGTTGGCAGAAGTGCCGGACGAAAGATAAACAGACTTTTACCGGATCATTATGGTAAAAACAGAAGGGCAAAACAGGGAACAACCTTGTTTTGCTCTTTTTATGATGCAAGTGCAAGTATCAAAAGATCCAACCTTCCCCCTGCCAGCAGGCCTGTGCCGGATGGAGACTCCTTTGGTCTTTGTATGAAAGAATCAGAACTCTGTAATTAGACCCTATAATTATAATTAGAAGCCTATAATTAGAATTCCATCTTGCAAATTATATTGAATTCCTTTAAACTACAACCTGATTGTAAAATATTGGAATCAAGTGAGATCGGGGAGAGATAACCATGAAAAAATATCATCGAATACAAATTGTCCTGGTGGCGGTGCAGCTGGTGTTTGCATTTTTATTAATGATCGGGGAAAAGACCTTTTTGCGCCCCTGCAGTGCCAGACCGGACGGAACGTTCATGACTTGTCACTGGGCGGGCGAATCGGTTTACGTTCTTTCAATCCTTCTGTTTTTTGGGGCGATGTTCATGCTGACCATCCGTAAACAGGAAGTATATGCCGCGCTGGAGGGAATGGTCATCTTGATCTGCCTCCTCATGAAACAAATCCCGGGCGGATACATCCCTCTTTGTATGAAAAAGGATATGCGTTGCTGGGCGGTGATGCGCCCCGGGGTCGGTCTGCTCTGCGCCCTTGTTATTCTGCTTGCGATTGTGGTTGAAATTCTCGTATGGAGGACAAAAAAAGAGGCGGGAAGTGGAGATGAGAACAGGGGAGAGAAGCAATGAGGCTTTTCGATTCCCTTCCGGTCAAAAATATAAGCAGGAGACCGTTTCGGAGTAGCGCTCTTATTTTGCTTTCTTTTTTGTTGTGCTTCCTGATCACGGGCGGAAGTTTGATTATTTATGGTCTTCAGAGTGGACTGCACTCTTTGCAAAGCAGACTCGGCGCGGATCTGATGGTTGTTCCCTACGAAGCGACGACGAAGGCGGATATAGGCAACATCGTTCTGCAGGGTAATACCGGATATTTTTACATGGATAAAAAGAAGCTGGAGGAGATCAGCAACCTGGAAGGCGTCGGGAAGATTTCCGCACAGTTTTTTCTTGCCAGCTGTTCCGCCAGCTGCTGTTCCACCAAGGTGCAGATCATCGGGATTGATCCGCAAACGGACTTTACGATTCAGCCCTGGATCGAAAAAAGCTATGGGAAAAATCCTGCCTACTTAGAGATTCTCGTAGGGAATAGTCTGAATGCCTTTGCGGGAGATACGATGACGTTTTATGGAACAAAGGTGAAGGTGGTCGGAAAGTTGGCCAAGACCGGTACGTACCTGGACACCTCTGTCTTCTGCGGGCCGGATACCATTCGGACGCTGATTACGGCGGCAAAAGAACGGAAAATGTTCGATTTCGGAAATCTGGATCCGAATAAGATTGTCTCCTGCATCATGGTGGATACGGCAGACGGATATTCGGTGGATGAGGTGATGAATGAGATCAACCTGCATGTACGGAAGGTCAGGGCCATTCGAACTGCAGAAATGATTGCGAATGTATCGGATCAGCTGGAGGGTACGAGCAGCATTGCAACGGCACTGACGGTGGCGGTCTGGATTCTTTCTCTCATCATTCTGTCTCTTGCCTATACCATGATGACCAGAGAACGAAGAAAAGAATTTGCGCTGCTACGCGTGATGGGGGCGTCCGGCAAGATGTTAAGCGGAATTCTGCTGATCGAATCCTTTCTTTTAAGCGCTGTCGGCAGCGTGATGGGAGCCATTTTGGCTGTAGGGATGTCGGAGGCATTCAGCGCTCTGATTGAGGAATCCATGAAGATGCCTTTCTGTTGCCGGAGGGTTTCCGGTTGATTGCCCTTGTGCTTGGGACGACGCTTCTGTCCATTGGCGCAGGTGCGCTTTCCAGCGCATTTTCCGCCGCTAAAATGAGCAAAATAGATGCCGCTCTTACACTGAGGTCGGAGTGATACGGAGAACAATCGGATGTTATATGCAGAGGGAATTCAAAAACAATATCTTAGGAAACGCAAAGACAGCAATGTGTTTGAGGCGGTGCAGGAAACAACCTTAGAGGTTGCAAATGGTAAGATCACGGTGATCCATGGGAGAAGTGGCAGCGGAAAGAGTACGCTACTCAACATGCTCTCCGGTATTCTGAAGCCTACCAGAGGGCGGGTTCTGCTCGGAGAGACCGATCTCTATCAATTGGATGACGTGAGGCGGGCGCTTTTGCGTAACGAAAAATTCGGTGTGGTACCGCAGGGGCAGAGCGCGATTTATTCGTTGAATGTGCTGGAAAACGTACTCTTACCTTTTACCATGTACGAAAAAAGGACGAAACAGTCGGGAGATCTGCAGGAGGCCAGAAGAAGAGCGGAAGCCCTGCTTTCCGCCACAGGGCTGCAGGAACTGCGGGACGTCTTCCCGCAGGAGCTTTCCGGTGGAGAACTCAGGAGGATGGCCATTGCCAGAGCACTCATGATGAAACCGGAGATCGTTTTTGCAGATGAGCCTACAGAAGACCTTGATGATTCCAATACGAAGGTCGTGTTAAAGCTTTTTGAAGATGCCGCAAAGAACGGTTGTGCTGTTTTAATCGTGACACATGATAATAGCGTGTTCCCATACGCCAACGTCCTACTCCGGATGGACGACGGAAAGTTGAAAGAGGAGAAAGATGGATAAAGTTTCCGTTCTCTTCATACTTTCATAAAATATGGCTTGCATCTTCGAAAAAATGCGTTATACTTAATAACCGTGAATACAAGTTAACAGCATCTAATAGAGAATAGTTGATGTTTAAGAAAGCAAGGACATGCAATCATAAGTAGTACTGTTTTGGAGGAGTAAGATGAATCAATCAATCAAGGGAAGACGAATCGGGATTTTGTTGTTTTCCGTCCTGGCGGCTGCGCTGATGATTTTCACTCTGCCGTCGCAAATGGTGCCCGCCTATGCAAAGGGCAAGACGGAGGTCTATGCCACCTGGAAGGAGTACCAGAAGAGCGGACAGGAATCCGGAACCTGGAATGATGTCGCTGCGGCGATGGATCAGGCTTTTGACAAAGCACAGGAATTATTTTCCGCCAAGGACTATGATGGCGCATACAAGTGGATTAACAACGCCTACTATGGGTATTATGAAACCACGGGATTCGAGAGAATGGCGATGGGATATATCGCCGGCTCCAGAAAAACGGAAGTAGAGTTACAGTTTGCTTCTTGCAAATCGGTTGCAAAGAACAAGGGAACAGAGCAGGACTTCAAGAAAGAACTGGATACCCTTCGTTCCATGATTCATCATGACGCCAACGTCCTCGATGGAAAGTCGGATGCAAATGATTCTTCGGATGCATCTGCCACTTCGAGCGGCGCAGGGCAGGCAAGTGCTTCTTCCGGAAGCAGCACTTCGGCTGCAACCGCAGCATTTGTGGCTTCCTTCTCCATTATTCTGAGAGAAGGGTTTGAGGCCATTCTGATTGTCGGAGCGATGATTGCCTATCTGGTCAAGATGGCAGGAGAAGATAATGCGCGCAGAAAGAAGCTGCTTCTTCCCATCTATATCGGCTCGGTCATGGGTGTTGTGATGAGCCTGGTTCTGGCCTGGCTGTTAAATCTTCTCCGACTTGCCAATTCCGCTTCACAGGAAGTGATCGAAGGAATTACGGCGCTGACCGCAGTCTTCGTTCTCTATTATGTCAGCAACTGGATGCTCTCCAAGTCGGAAACAGAAGCATGGTCCTCCTACATTAAGTCCAAGGCAGAACAATCTTCTGCCAGCAACAATACGAGGGCACTTGGCTTCACCGCCTTCCTCGCTGTTTTCAGAGAGGGTGCGGAGGTGGTTCTGTTCTTCCAGCCCATGCTTGCGGGAGACAATATTCATTCCGTCTTTATGGGATTCATCATCGGTTGCATTTCACTGGTGTTCGTTTACCTTGCCATCCACTTCCTGAGTCTCAGGATTCCGATTAAGCCGTTCTTCACCTTTACCAGCATCCTGATGTTTGTGATGTCCATTTCCTTCCTGGGCGGCGGCATCAAAGAGTTGATCGAGGGAGACGTGCTTCCAATGACTTCTCCTGCATGGCTACAGTGGATTCCGTCCAATGATCTGATGGACGTGTTAGGCATTTATCCGACCCTGCAGACGTTGATTCCTCAGTTGATCCTGTTAGTGATCACCGTGGTGGTCTATGTGAAGCAGACCAGGAAAAATCATGCGCTGCATGCACAGGCACTTGCAGAACATGAGGCTGCAGAAGCAAAGCGCATCGCGGAGGAAAAGAAGGCTGCGGATGAGCAGCTTAGAAAGACCATCCGCGAAGTAGTGGAGCAGGTTCTTGCCGAGAAATCGGGACAGCAGTAACGCATATAATGATCGGAAAAGCTCAGCCTTTCCCGTGAATTATAGATCAAAAAACCATTTCATTTAGAGGAGGGAACAATGAAAAAGAAAGTAATTTCAACTCTTTTCTCCGTTGCGGCCGTATCGGCAATGCTGATCACCGGCTGTGGAAGCTCGAACAGCGCGCAGACTCAGTCGTCCAGCGCACCGGCTTCCAGCGCAGCAGCTTCTACCGAAGCAGTTGCAGCAACGGCAACTTCGGATGCAGGAGCAGCAGCACCGGGAGATGCTGCAGGATTTACAGAGAATCCGATCTTCGAAGATGCAAAGGTAGACTTTATGAATGTCTCCGCCGTTTATTTCCAGCCGGTTCCGATGGCACCCGGACAGGAAGATATTTCCAAGTTTAATATGCATCTGGAGTGCGACGTGCATGCACTGAAGAATGATCTTGGATACGGTGTCGGTGACTGGATTCCTTATCTGACGATTGACTATGATATCAAGGGATCCGATGGAAAGACCGCAGCTTCGGGAACTTTCATGGAAATGAGCGCTTCCGACGGTCCGCATTACGGCGCTAATATCAACCTTCCGAAGGCGGATACTTACAGTGTTACCTTTACCTTCCACAGCCCGGCTGAGAATGGATATCTGATTCACTCTGACAAAGAGACCGGCCCCGGAGGAGTTCTGGAAGATCACTTCAAGAACGGAAACCTGACCTATACCTATAAGGGATGGGATTACACACCGCAGGAGTGGTAAAGAGTACGGCAACTTGAATGCTTTTTCTGGTACGCTGTGTCCGATCTCAGTCGGAGACAGCGTACTGCCACGTTTATTACGAGGAAAAGATTTTGTTAAAATACTTTGTAGAATCAACCGAACAATTGATGATCATGATGTTGCTGATCGGCTTGATCGGCGCCTATGCAGTAAAAACGATAAAGGATACCGGTGCCAGAATCATCGGAATTGCCACCCTGTGCGGTTTTATTTTGTCTTTTATCATGACCTGGTTTAAAACAGAAACCAATCTGATTGATACCGCAACTTGGAACCTGCGCAATTTTACGGTTTCAATCATTGCATTTATATTTTTTATCCTGTTTGCAATTCTTAAGAAACAGGCGGAAAAGAAAGAAAAACCGCTTTCTTTTGTGATCCGGATTCTCCCCTCTTGTATGCTGGGCGTACAGGTGGTGATGTTAATGGTATATTATTTGACGGTTTTTCTGGAGAATCCCCACACCATTCTGTTAACGGATTCTTCCGTTTTATCGACGTCCTTCCTGTTCAAAGTGATCGGCTGTTTCTTCGGCCTGGTCCTGACCTACCTGGCGGGACTTGCAGTGAAAAGCGCTTCCATCCGGCTTTCCGAAGGAACCATTGTTTTGCTTCTGGTCCTTGCAAACATAGTGAATTTCGTCAAATACCTGACGAATGCCATCGGGGTACTGCTTGCGCGTAGAATCATTCCGTCGAATCACACCTTGTTTGTGATTTCTAAAAATGCAGCCAACTACGGAGATCTTTTTATTTTCCTTACCATGTTGGTCTGTGTGTTTTCCCTGATTCTCCTGTTTTTGAAGAGCCTGCATGTGAATGAGCCATGGACGAATCCGGCGGAGCACCGTAAGATTCGTGCGAGGTGGCGCAACAACCGCAGATGGTGTGTAACCGGAATTGTGGTATTCTTCCTGGTTCTGATGAACATGACGACAATTTCCGCCTATGCCAACAGAGAGGTGGAACTGAGCCCGATTGAGAAGGTGAAGATTCAGGACGACGCCTTGTACATTCCCTTCGATCAGGTGAACGATGGTCATTTGCACCGCTTCGGGTACACGACAGACGACGGCATCACTTTGAGAATGATTGTCATCCAAAACCGAATTCTTCCGCCTATGGTGTCGGCATGGACTGCTGTGATATCTGCGGAGAAACCGGTTATTACGAGAAAGAGGGGCAGGTCATCTGTAACCGTTGTGATGTGGTCATGAACATCAATACCATCGGATTTAAGGGCGGCTGCAATCCGAAGATCGTGGATTATCATATTAAGGACGGACATATCATTGTTCCGATCCAGAGCATGCTGCAGTATAAGGATGATTTTAAAAATGTTCGTACAGACGTAACAACACAGCAGTGAAAGGACTCATTTATGTTTTTCAGAATGATCAGAGGAACACTCCTCAGACAGTGGAAAAAAATGATCCTGATTGCCATCACGATCGCACTGGGCGCTTCGCTCGCAACTGCAATGCTGAGTGTGGTTCTGGATGTCGGAGATAAATCAATCAGGAATTGAAAACCTACGGCGCTAACATTACGGTGGTGCCGAAACAGAGCTCGGTGGTCAGCGACCTCTACGATGTGGAGGGTGCTGCAGACGGTGGTGCGTATCTTCAGGAAAAGGAACTGGGAAAGATCAAGACCATTTTCTGGGCATTCAATATCGTGGATTATGCCCCCTTCGTGAAGGCGTCCGCTACCCTGAAGGACAATACGAAGGTCCTGGTAACAGGAAGCTGGTTCAACCATCACATGTCGCTGCCGACAGGTGAGGAACTGGATGCAGGCTTGTCCAACCTCAGAAGCTGGTGGGATATTACGGAAGGCTCCTGGATGGACGAACAGAAGATGAAGAATCAGGACGTCTGCATGGTAGGAAGTGCTCTGGCACAGAAGGAAAAGATTCATGTAGGAGACATTCTTTCTCTTAAGGGCACGAAAACGCAAAAAGATTTGAAAGTGACCGGAATCTTTAATGCGGGCGGTGATGAGGACAATCAAATTTCACACCTCTTCATATCGCACAGGCACTGGACGGCCTGGAAGGCAAGGTGGATTCGATCGAGGTCAGTGCGCTGACAACGCCGGACAACGATCTGGCAAAGCGGGCGGCAAAGGACCCGAAGTCCCTGACGGTTGCCCAGTATGAAACGTGGTATTGCACGGCCTATGTGAGTTCCATCTGCTATCAGATCCAGGAGGTGATTACCGGTTCCGTGGCATCTGCAGTGAGACAGGTGGCGGATTCGGAAGGTGCCATTCTGGATAAGACCAAACTCCTCATGCTCCTGATTACGGTGATGAGTCTGATCGGATCGGCGCTTGGCATCAGCAATCTGGTGACGGCAAGCGTGATGGAGAGAAGCAATGAAATCGGCTTGATGAAGGCGGTTGGGGCGCAGAATGCTTCCGTTACGGGACTTGTTCTGACGGAGATCCTGGTAACGGCTCTACTGGGAGGCACGGTCGGCTTCTTTATGGGAATCGGATTTGCACAGATTATCGGCAGAACGGTATTCGGGGCAGCGGTTACCATTCGGGCGATGATTATCCCGATTGTTGCGGTTCTGGTTGCCCTGGTGACCTTAGCCGGATCTCTCCCTGCCATTCGGATGTTACTGAAATTGGAACCGGCGGAAGTGCTTCACGGGAGATAAGATATGTCAAAAAACAGAATGTATTTCAGAATGATTACGGCCTCTCTATTTCGCCGCAGATCCAGAATGGTGGTCGCACTGCTTGCCATTGCCATCGGAGCTGCCATCCTTTCCGGTCTGATCACGATTTACCGTGATGTACCGAGGCAGATGGGAGCGCAGTTTCGGAATTACGGCGCCAATATGATTTTGACGGCCAACAAAGATTCTTTTACGGAAAAAGACCTTTCCAATGCAACGGCTGTAGTGAAGAAAAATGAACTGGTCGGTGCAACCCCCTTCCGTTATGAAACGGTTCGTATTCATGAACAGCCTGTCATGGTTGCCGGAACGGATATGAAGAGCATCCGGAAGACCAGCCCTTACTGGCTGGTAGACGGGGCTTATCCCAAGGCGGAGAATGAGATGCTGGTGGGAGAGAAGGTGGCGGCGGACCTCGGACTGAAGGTAGGAGATAAGGTTAGTGTGGTCTACACACCGGAAGGTGGGGACGATCAGGAAGTGGAATTTAAGGTCGCAGGAACGCTCAGTACCGGCGGCTCGGAAGAAGATTATCTCTACTTGAATATGGCAGATCTGGAAGCCCTCACCGGACAAAAGGATCAGATTGATCTTGCGGAAGTCAGTATTTCTACCAATGCCGCCAGGCTGAACCAATATGTGAATGATATCAATCAAAAGGTTCCGGATCTTACCGCGAAGTTGGTCAAGAGAGTGACTGCATCGGAAACCACGGTCCTTTCCAAACTGCAGGCCCTGGTTCTGCTGGTGACCGTGATTGTTCTTGCGCTTACCCTGATTTGCGTGGCCACCACAATGACAGCTGTGGTTTCGGAGAGGAGAAATGAAATCGGTCTCAGGAAGGCAATCGGTGCATCCGACGAGAGTATCATTGCCGAGTTCATGGGAGAAGGCATTGTGCTTGGAGCAGCCGGCGGTTTCATCGGTGTTTTTGTTGGATTTGGATTTGCGCAGTTTGTCAGCGTCAATGTATTCAGCAGCTATATTACGCTCAATGTCCTGTTGATTCCGCTTACGATCCTCGTCTCGATTGCCGTTTCAGGGATCGCCTGCCTCTTCCCGATTAAGAGTGCAACCAGCATTGATCCCGCTCTTGTGCTAAAAGGAGAATGATTTCTCCGCTTTCATAAGCAATTACATGACGAGAAAGAAAGGAACGAACCGATGAGTTTGTTAGAATTGAAGGATGTTTATAAGATTTACGGAGATTTACATGCACTGGACAATGTGAATTTCAAGGTGGAGAAGGGAGAATGGGTCTCCATTATGGGTCCCTCCGGTTCCGGCAAGAGTACGATGATGAACATCATCGGCTGTATGGATAAGCCTTCCAAGGGGCAGGTGTTGTTAGATGGCGTGGATATTGCCAAAGAGAACGCAAAGAATCTGACGACCATTCGAAGAGATAAAATCGGGCTGATTTTTCAGCAGTTCTATCTGGTACAGTATTTGACTGCGCTTGAAAATGTGATGCTGGCGCAGTATTATCACAGCATGCCGGATGAAAAAGAAGCGCTGGAAGCGCTGGGCCGCGTCGGGCTTGGAGACAGGGCGCATCACCTTCCCAGTCAGCTTTCCGGCGGTGAGCAGCAGAGGGTCTGCGTGGCAAGGGCGCTGATCAATCATCCGGAAATCATTCTGGCGGATGAGCCGACCGGAAATCTGGATGATGCCAATGAAGAGATTGTAGTGGATCTTTTCCAGAAACTGCATGAAGAGGGCACGACGCTCGTGATTGTCACCCATGATCCGGAGGTCGGAGAGGTGGCACAGAGGCAGATTGTGCTTCGTAGCGGTAAGATCTCCAAGGAAACGAGAAACGAGCATTTTACCGGAAAAATCAGGTTCAACAACTAAGCGTTTGAGCGCCCGTATAGTGCCGGATGAACCGGAACAGAAGAAGGGGCGCGTCAGAACTTGCAGCAAATTAGGATACCGTTGCAAGATCGAAAACGCGGAAAAGAGGAGAAATGAAAAGACGGATATCGATCTTTCTTTTACTGGGCATGACGAGTGCGGCTCTCCTTGCCGGATGCGGCGGGAAGGTCAGTTATAAAGACGGAACTTTTACCGGAAAAAGCGATCCTTATGAAAGCGAAGATGGCTCCGGAGATGCAGATGGGTACGGTGTGGTCAAGCTGACCATTAAGAACAACGCGATCACGTCCTGTGAATACAAGACATATCAGCCGGACGGCACACCGAAGGATGATAAGTACGGCATGAAAGAGGGAGCAATTGCCAATAAAGATTTCTATAATAAGGCACAGAAGGCGGTAGCTGCCTGTGACGAATATGCTTCTATGCTGGTACAAAACGGCGAGTTGAAGGGAATCGATTCGATTTCCGGTGCGACTGTGAATTATAATGAATTTATGGATGCAGCAGGAAAAGCACTGGATCAGGCAAAGAAATGAGAAAGATAGGAAGGTTGTGTGGACATTTGAGCGGGATTTTGGCAGCGCTGCTGGTGCTGCTTGTTCTGCCATACCTGCATCAACCTTCCTTTCGCTTATTCTTGGAAGGAAAAAAAACGGATACCGTCAGCAGTGCGACCGTGCTTCTGGATGCACCGGGAGGAAATTTTTATATTCTGTTAAATCCAAAGCTCCATACCGATCAGAAGAAAAGAGAACAGTGGGTCGATTTTTTTCAGGGGAAAGATGTTTCCTTTATCTTTGAGGATCTTTCCTGTTCGGTTGCCAGAGCGGATTCTGCGGCGGTGGATATGGCAAAGAGCTTTCAGTCCAGACTGCCGCAAAATCAGATGAAATTGGTACTGGAAGACACAGCGATGCTTCGTTCCAGAGTACAGGCCGGGAAGTATGATGTGGTGCTTGTATCAAAAGAGTTTTGTGATGCTGCGATGAATCAGAAGCAGTGGAAGGGGATCCTGATTCCGTATAGTAAAGAGGAGGAGAAATAAAGAGATTGAGAAAGTGGAATGCCTTGATCAGCGTGCTGATTTTGGCTCTTTTTATCGTTCATGCGGTTTCAGGAACGTATCAAATGGCAGGCATTCTTCCGGGAGGCTCTTCCTTTCGTAAGGTGCTTGCCTTTGTGATGCTCGTGCTGCTGATCCTGCATGCCTTGATCGGAACGATACTGGGGATAGAAACCGTAAAAGCCATGAAGAAGAGCGGAGTCTTTTATCTTCGGGAGAACCAGGCCTTCTTTGCCCAGAGAATCAGCGGACTTGCCATGCTCCTCTTCATTCTGGTTCATCTCCTGATCTTTTATGTCAAAGATTCCCCCAAATTCGTTTTGCATGATTTTGGCATGCAGCAGCTGGTAGTTAGCATCCTTTTGGTGGCGTGCCTGGTCGTGCATCTGGTCTTTGGGATCAGGCAGCTTCTCATTTCTCTGGGCATCCGATCTTTTTCGGAAATCCTGGCGGATGTGCTTTTTGTGGTTTCGGTGGTACTGCTCCTGTCCGCCATTGGCTTTCTGATCTATTTTTACAGGTGGAATCTAGCATGGAGACCGTAAATATTGTAGGAGCCGGACTGGCAGGGTTGTCTGCGGCTCTGACACTGGCCAAACAGCATCAACCCTGCAGACTCATTTCCGTACAGGCATCCGAGCGGGCGCAGTCGGTGCTGGCGGAAGGAGGTATTAACGGTGCGCTGAACAACATGGGAGAGGGAGACTCCATTCTCCTGCACGAGGAAGATACGTGTCTGGCAGGCTGTCAGATTGCAGACGAGGAGGCAGTCAGAGGACTGACCGGGCATGCGCCTGCAATCATTCAGATGCTGGCGGACCTGGGCGTACCCTTTAACCGTCAGGACGGGAAGATCTTGCAGCGCTCCTTCGGCGGACAGAGAAAAAAGAGGACTGCTTTTGCCAAGAGTAGCACCGGCAAGATGATCATGCATGCGCTGATTGATGAGGTGAGAAAGTATGAGGTGCTGGGGCTTGTTGAGAGATACCCGCATCATCTGTTTGAGGATTTGTTGATCAGGGAGGGAAATCCGGAGTATTTGCATCAGGAGCAGGGCTCGATTCCGGAATATCCTAGGCAGGAGCAGGGCTCGATTCCAGAATATCTCCGGCAAGAGCAGGGAGGGGAGTTAAAAGAGAAGGTCTGCTGCGGTCTCCTCATCCGGGATGTTTATACAGGGGGAGGAAATGCGTTTCGCGGGACCTGTTCTCATGGCCTGTGGAGGAATGAATGGACTTTTTCCGTCCAGAACGACGGGAACCCTCATCAACAGCGGGAATGCAGCTGCCAGGCTTTTTGCAAGGGGGGTGCGTTTTAGTAACCTGGAGATGATCCAATACCATCCCACGACGCTTGCCATTGCCGGCAAGCGGTTGTTAATCAGTGAGGCTGCCAGAGGAGAGGGAGGAAGGCTCTTTGTGCGCAGATCGGGAGAACCATGGTATTTCATGGAAGAGAAATACCCGGAATTCGGCAACCTGATGCCAAGAGATGTAGTGGCCAGAGAGATGTATTTTGTGACGCATGAAGCGGATTGTGATCCTCAGGTTTATCTGGATATGAGAGGGATTTCCAAAGAGATCTTTCAGAAACGTTTGTCCGATTTGCGAGCGGAACTCCTGCATTACGGGAAACCGGATCCGGAGAGGGAACCGATCCCGGTCGAGCAGGGCATTCACTACTTTATGGGAGGCATTGATGTCGATGTTTTCCATCAAACAAACCTGCGTTTTCTCTATGCGGCAGGAGAGTGCTGCTCGCAGTATCATGGCGCCAATCGGCTGGGTGGCAACTCCATGTTGGGAGCGCTCTATGGCGGACAGGTAGCAGCGAAGACTATTTTAAAAGAGGGAGAATCGTCTTTTCAATATGTGCCGGAGACAGTCGCTTTTTGCATGCGCATGAAGAATCCGCTTCTCGTCCTACGGAATCCGCTTCTCGTTCTACGGAATCCGCTGCGAAGGACGATACATCCGGTACAGATCCGGAAGGGAGCAGATACGAAGAGGAGACGCCGCAAATCACGGCAAAGATGGCTTCTCTCTTATATGAATCGCTGGGCATTATTCGGGAAGAAAAGTCCATGCTCCGTGCGTTAGAAGGCCTCTCCCTTTTGTTGCAGGAAGAAGGTCTAACCGAAACCGACCGAAATCGGATCATGCTGGGGGAAGCCATTCTGCGTAGCGCCCTCTTCCGTAAGGAGAGCAGAGGCGCTCATTTCCGGAGTGATTTTCCGGATAGGGACGAAGCATTCTGCGGTCTGGTGACGGCGATCAAGAAGGACGGAAAGATCGAAATCGATATAAGGAAGAAAAGAGAAGATTCAAAAGGAAGGACAAAAGAGACGAAGCGGAATGAGACGTAAAGGGATGCAGGAAGGCACAAAAGAGATCATTTTCCATATCTTAAGGAGAGAGTCGTCAAATTCGCCTTCTTATTGGCAAAAGATTCCTTATCTGTGCAGGGATGATAGTGAAACCGTTGCGTTTGCCCTGGAAAAAATCAATCAGGATCCGGACTATCTGGATTTGAATGGAAAGAAGGTCGGTAAAATACGTTGGCAGCGCAGTTGTCTGCAGAAAAAGTGCGGCGCCTGTGCGATGGTGATTAACAAACGGCCGTCTCTTGCCTGCGATACCTTTCTCAGAGAAGCAAGGAAAAGAAACGGAGTCATCGTGGTCGAACCGCTGCGAAAATTTCCGGTCATTGGAGACTTGCTCGTGGATCGTTCGATTCTCTTTGAAAATCTGAAGACCATGCAGCTATGGATGAAAGACGGAAGCACGGTGAAAAAGGAGGACAGGGGGGAAGCGTACGAAGCTTCCAGATGCCTGCAGTGTGGATGTTGTCTGGAGGTCTGTCCCAACTTTATGACGGGAGGGGAGTTCTTCGGAGCAGCCTCCTTTGTGCCCACAACGAGGTTGATTACAGAGCTTCCGAAAGGAGAGAGGGAAGAGCTTTCCGCCCTTTACCGCAGGCATGCTTATGATGGCTGTGGTAAAGCGCTTTCCTGCAAGAAGGTCTGTCCGGCAGGCATCGATACGGCGCACATGCTTGTGCAGTCGAACGCGCTGGCGGTCTGGAGACAAAGATGAAGGGGAAGAAGGTTCTCCCGCTTGTTTCGGTTTGGGCGCTTTCGGTTTTGCTGGTTGCGGTTTTTCTCTTGGCGAATGGATTCTTTCGCAAAGAAAGAACCGTTTTTTTAACGACAGCGCAGGCAAAATACTCCGAAGGCAGCTCGATCGTGTTAACGAATCGAGAAGAGATCGTGAGGCAAATCAGACGCTCCTTAAAGCAACACGACCAGCGGATTAAGATTTTTTTTCATGCCAAAAAGAAGCCATGTCTGACGTGGAGCCGTTAACAAAGGGCTTGATGGAGGAGGCGCTTGCCGATACGAACCGTCCGGATGAGGGCGATTATCTGCGGTTTCAGTACGGTGGTTATACCCTCTCCTACGGACATAAGCCCTCCGGGGACGGTTATGATTATTCTCTGTCCATTGCGCCCAAATATTATACATGGCGCATACAGGACGAACAGGTTACGAAGGAACTGGAAGAGATCCGAAAGGGGATGCATTTTCATTTTTTTACCTCGGACAGGGAGAAGATTCGGAAGATTTACGACTGGTTTTACGATCATGTCACCTATGACAGGGTACATGAGAAAAACACCGAGAATCACCTGAAAACCACGGCGTATGCGGCAATTTGTGAACGGGAGGCGGTTTGTCAGGGATATTGTGTGGCCATGTACCGCATGTTAAAGGAGGAGGGAATCGACTGTAGAATTATGACGGGACAGGCGGTAGATCCGAAGGAAGAGAGTCCGGGGAGGTCAGAGAGTAAGAAGGGAGAGGGGAAGAGGCGGAACACGGAGTACCACTCCTGGATTCTTGTGAGGTTGGGTGATTTTTATTACAATATAGATGTGACCTGGGACAAGGAACTCGGCACGCATGAATATTATTTGCGCGGCAAAAGCTTTTTCAAGGATCACAAACCGGATGCGAAATTCACCGAAAAATCCTTCACCGATCGATACCCGGTTGCGGAGGAGGATGCGGGCAGGGGAGGTTTCAAATGAAGTTTGATTTTACCAGTATCTTAGACCGGCATGGAAGGGATGCGATTGCGGTAGACGGCATTGGGAAAAGGGCCAATGCGCCGAAGGCACCGAAAGAAGGCTTTGACGCCATTCCCATGTGGGTGGCGGATATGAATTTTCCGACTGCACCGAGCATTCAGAGAGCCATTTGTGAGAGAGTGGCGCATCCTTGCTTTGGCTATTTTCAGCCGAGCAAAGACTATTATGAGAGCATCATCGAATGGCAGCGCAGACAGAACGGAGTAGAAGGACTGAAGGCGGAGCATATCGCCTATGAAAACGGCGTTCTGGGAGGTGTTTTGTCGGCGCTTTCTCTTTTTTGTACCAGGGGAGACAAGGTGCTCTTACACTCGCCTACCTACATCGGATTTACGCAAGCACTGACGGCAAACGGCTATCAGATCGTTTCCAGTCCGCTCTTTGTGGATGAGGACGGCGTTTGGCGGATCGATTTTGAAGAGATGGAAAAAAGACTGCGACAGGAGAAGATTCACGCTGCCGTCTTCTGCTCCCCGCATAATCCTTGTGGAAGGGTTTGGGAGAAGGAAGAGCTGGAACAGGTGTCAAGCCTTTTTGAAAAATATGAGGTCAACGTGGTTTCGGACGAGATCTGGTCGGATCTCATTATGCCCGGGCACAGGCACCTTCCGTTTCAATCGGTCAGCGAATATGCGAGGATGCATACCGTAGCCCTCTATGCACCGTCCAAGACCTTTAACCTGGCGGGACTTGTGGGTAGCTATCACATTATTTACAATAAGACGCTTCGGGAGCGGATGGCAAGGGCGACGGCCCTTTCGCATTATAATGAGATGAACGTCCTGTCCATGCATGCCTTAATCGGCGCTTATTCGGAGGAGGGAAGGGAGTGGCTTAGCGAACTGCTCTCTATCCTTTCCGACAATCTGGAGTTTGCCTGTAACTTCATGGAAAGAGAATTTCCGTATCTGCATGCCATGAAGGCGGAAGGAACTTATATGCTTTTCATTGACTGCAAAGACTGGTTGCAGAAAAAGAATCTGACGCTTGCGGAACTGGAGGATCAGATCTGGGAGGTGGGCGTCAGTGTTCAGGACGGAAAAATGTTTCATGGGGAAACGCATTTAAGAATGAATCTGGCGCTGCCGAAATCCCGCGTGGAGGAAGCCTTTTTCAGGCTGAAAGATCATGTTTTTCTGTAAGATCCTCGTGCACGGCGCTTTTTTGCTGTGCATAGCCTAAAAGGAGCAAAGCTGAAAAACACAAGATATTGTCTTCACTATTGAAATAACCACAAATGATGGTATAATAAAAGCTGTGAGCGAGAAAGCATTCATTCGCTTACAGCTTTTTGCATAAGGGGGAGCAGGGACGCAAATGGCAAGGGGTGACAAGGAGGTATGGTATGCATCTGAAAATAGCGGGGTATCAGAAACATTCATCAGTGAACGGACCGGGAATCAGGTTCGTTCTTTTTGTCCAAGGGTGTCCGCATTATTGTCCCGGGTGCCAGAATCCGGAGACGCATGACCGGGATGGCGGACAAGAGGTGGATACGGATGAGATTCTGCGTATCATCGCAGACACGAGATATCTGGACGGGGTGACGCTTTCCGGAGGGGATCCCTTCCTGCAGGCGGAGGCGATGGCGCTAGTAGCGAGGGGGGTTCATGAGTTGGGCATGAGCGTCTGGGCTTATACCGGATGGACCTATGAACAGATTTTGGACGGTCAGGCAGGAGAAGAGGGGATCTCCTTGTTAAAAAACGTTGATGTGCTGGTGGACGGAAGGTATATCGAGTCCAGAAGGAGCGCGGACGTGATTTGGAGGGGGTCTTCCAATCAAAGACTGATTGATGTGGCAAGTAGCCTCAAAGAGGGGAGAGTGATTCCGCAGGATACAGCCGCAGAGAGGGAGCAGATCGCACTCTAATCGGGGGAGTGTTGAAACATAGAAGCAGGAATTGTGGAGGGAAGAAGGGGTATGGTAAGGTTGAAATCCGTTGTTAAGAGAAATGGTGAGGAAGCGCCTTTTGACGGTAAAAAAATTGAGAATGCAATCGCCAAGGCTTTTCTTGCTACCGGGGAAGTGGAAGTCAGAGATATTTCCACGATGGCAAGGGCAATCGAGCTGATTGTAAGAACCAATTTGAAAGATGTGGCGCGGGAAAATCCCACCGTCGAGCAGATTCAGGATGCCGTCGAGCTGGCGCTGATGAAATGCGGGTACCAGCAGACCGCCAAGGCATATATTCTGTATCGCTCTCAGCATCAGAAGGCGAGAGATACCAAAAATACGCTGCTGGATTACAAGAAGCTGGTCAACGGTTATATCGGGGCGGAAAAAGACTGGAGAGTGAAGGAAAATTCCACGGTCACCATGAGTGTCGGCGGCTTGATTCTTTCCAATTCCGGCGCCATCACAGCCAATTACTGGTTGAGTGAAGTATATGACGAGGAGATTGCGCAGGCACATCGCAGTTGTTTCCTGCATCTGCATGACCTTTCGATGTTGACGGGATACTGCGCCGGTTGGAGTTTGAAACAGCTGATCAAGGAAGGATTAGGTGGTGTCGTCGGCAGGATGACAAGCGCACCGGCGAAGCATCTGTCCACCCTCTGCAATCAGATGGTTAATTTTCTGGGCATCATGCAAAATGAGTGGGCCGGCGCACAAGCCTTTTCTTCCTTTGACACCTATCTGGCACCCTTTGTAAAAGTGGATCACTTAAATTACGAAGAGGTCAAACAGTGTATCCAGAGCTTTATTTATGGAGTGAATACGCCTTCCAGATGGGGAACGCAGGCGCCGTTTACCAATGTCACGCTGGACTGGACCGTGCCGAAGGACATGCAGGAGCTAAAAAGCCATCATCGGCGGCAAGGAAGTCGATTTTACTTACGGGGACTGCAAGCAGGAAATGGATCTGGTGAACCGGGCATTCATTGAGATTATGATTGAGGGAGATGCCAACGGTCGAGGGTTCCAATATCCGATTCCGACGTATTCCATCACCAGGGACTTTGATTGGGGAGAAAGTGAAAATGCAAAGCTCCTGTTTGAAATGACGGCGAAGTACGGAACCCCTTATTTTTCCAACTATATCAACTCGGATATGGAACCCTCCGATGTCCGTTCCATGTGCTGCAGGTTGCGGCTGGATTTGAGAGAGCTCAGAAAGAAGGGAGGAGGGTTCTTTGGCAGCGGAGAATCCACGGGATCCATCGGCGTGGTGACGCTCAATCTCCCGCGGATCGCTTACTTATCCGAAAGCAAAAAACAATTTTTTGCCCTGCTAGATCAATATATGGACATTGCGGCCAGATCTCTTTCTGTCAAGAGACGGGTGATTACCAGACTGCTGGAAGAGGGACTCTATCCCTATACCAAACGTTATCTCGGGTCTTTTACCAATCACTTTTCCACGATCGGGCTGGTCGGGATGAATGAAGCGCTTTTAAATGCGGTCTGGATGAATGGCGACCTGACGAGCGCTTCCGGAAGAAAGTTTGCAAAAGAAGTGCTGCAACACATGAGAGAGCGGCTTTCCGATTATCAGGAAGAATATGGGGATCTGTATAATCTGGAAGCGACGCCTGCCGAATCCCACGACCTATCGTTTTGCCAAACATGATACGGAGGAATTTCCGGACATCATTACGGCGGCAAAAGAGGGACAGGCCCCCTACTATACCAATTCCACTCACCTGCCGGTAGGCTTCAGCGATGATATCTTCGATGCGCTGGAGATGGAAGATGAGTTGCAAACCATGTATACTTCCGGCACCGTCTTTCATGGTTTCCTTGGAGAGCGCCTTCCCGATTGGAAGAGCGCCCAGGTTTTGGTGCGCAAGATTGCGGAAAATTTCCGGCTGCCTTATTATACCCTGTCTCCCACTTATTCTGTCTGCCCGGCCCATGGGTATCTGGCAGGAGAATCTTTTACCTGCCCGGTTTGTGGAAAGGAAACGGAGGTTTATTCCAGAATTACCGGATATTATCGGCCGGTAAGAAACTGGAACGAGGGGAAGGTCTCTGAATTTAAGAATAGAAAGACCTATGAAAAATGGGAGACAGCCTCCTCCGAAGAGAGAAAACAGTTGTTTCCTCTTTTGCTGACGTCCAGAACCTGTCCCAATTGTAAGGTGGCAAAAAAGCTGCTGAGTGAAGCCTACTTTGCGTTTCGTTCGGTTCTGGCGGAGGAAGAGGAAGGTGCGGCGCTTGCAAGGAAATACGGGGTTGCCAGCGCCCCGACTCTTTTCGTGCCGAAGGCGGACGGTTATCAAATTTATCAGGGGATTGCAGGGGTACAGGTATTCCTAAGGGAACAGAGGAGGCCACGGCAGGCGGTTGCTCTGTAAGCCGGAGGAGGACGGATTCAGGCGAACCTCTCCGTTACCGGTTGCCTTACCAATACATCGCGGTTGTTCAGGCATAGGGATGGTACCTATGCCTGTTTTTTTGAGTTTTGACATAGGGTTCCGTCATTGGTATGATGTGGTGGGTGCCGGGGCGGAAGAGCAATTTTTCTGCGAGAGTACCTGTAGCAAGAGAGGAAGATACCGTTTCAGGAGGAATGAGATTATGGGATTAGTCAGAGCAGCAATCAATGCGGCCTCAGGCGTTTTTGCAGATCAGTTTAAAGAATATTTTGCCTGCGACGCCCTGTCGGATGAAGTGTTGATGGCAAGAGGCGCACGCATGAAGGGCGGGAGAAGCGCCAACAAAGGAGATGACAATATCATCACGACCGGATCCATTGTAACGGTCGCTAACGGGCAGTGCATGATGATTGTAGATCAGGGAAAGATTGTCGAATTCAGTGCAGAACCGGGCGCCTTTACCTATGACGCTTCTACGGAGCCTTCTATCTTCTGCGGCGATTTTAAGGAAGGGGTGCAGAGATCCTTTGAGAGTTTCGCCAGACGTTTTGCTTTCGGTGGACAGAATCCGAAAAATCAGAGGGTCTATTATTTCAATACCAAGGAGATTATCGGCAATAAATACGGTACGGCAACGCCGGTTCCCTTCCGTGTCCTGGATGAGAGGGCGGGAATTGATATGGATATTGGTCTGCGTTCTTTTGGAGAATACAGCTACCATATTTGTGATCCGGTGCTGTTTTATACGAATGTCTGCGGCAATGTGGAAGACGAGTACAGAAGGCAGGAGTTGGATTCCCAGCTGAAAACGGAACTGCTCACCGCTCTGCAGCCGGCTTTCGCCAAAATCGGAGCCATGGGCATCCGTTATTCGGAGGTGCCGGCGCACACCATGGAGCTGGCTGACGCCCTGAACGAGGTTCTTAGCAAGAAGTGGAGAGAGAAGAGAGGCATCGAAATTGTTTCCTTCGGCGTTTCCAGCATCACCGCCAATCCGGAAGATGAAAAGACGATCAAGGAGATGCAGAAAACGGCAGCGCTTCGAGATGCTTCCCTTGCAGGAGCGACCCTGGTCGGCGCACAGGCAGAGGCAATGAAGGCAGCTGCTTCCAATCCCAATGCCGGACCGGCGATGGCCTTTATGGGGATGAACATGGCGGCGCAGGCAGGCGGCGCCAACGCGGCGCAGTTCTATCAGATGGGAGGACAGGGCGCACCGATGCAAAACCAGAATCCGCAGCAGCCGGCGATGCAGCAACAACAGAGTGCGGGAAATATGCAGCAGCAGACAGCCGCTTCGTGGACCTGTTCCTGCGGAACGGTCAATACCGGTAATTTCTGCGGAAATTGTGGAAAGCAAAAGCCGCAACCGGCTTCCGCTTCGTGGACCTGTTCCTGTGGTGCGGTGAATACCGGCAATTTCTGTAATCAGTGTGGAAAGCCCAGGGCCTAAGCACACGTCTGATTCAGTAGGAGAAGCCCACAAATGACGCATGGACGCAGTTTGTGGGCTTCTGTTTTATTTCTTTGCAAAAAAAAAGAACCTTGACATCTGAAGATGCAAGATCCTTATCAGTAGCTCGTACGGGAATCGAACCCATGATTCCGCCGTGAGAGGGCGGCGTCTTGACCTCTTGACCAACGAGCCATCTTACGAAGTTTGCCTTGTTTACGGCACTTGACTACTTTACTACATGGAGAGGAAAAAAGCAAGGGATATTTTGAAAAAAGGAAAAAACGTTGTATGATGAAACCGGTGTAAGAATAGGAGTCGGAAACCAGTGGATAGGATGGATCAGCAGAGAGGTTGAAAGAAATGAAAAGAATCGCACTGAAACTTGCCCATGTCGGAATCAATCCGGATAGCCCGGAGGAAATGAAAAAGATGAGGTTCTTCCTTCATGATGTACTCGGAATGGAAGAGACCATGGAAACACCGGTCTCCTGGTTTGGCATGGACGGCAAAGCGGAGCTGATGAAGCAGGAGGGAAGAGGAAGGAAAGGGCATCTCGGTTTCTACACACCGGATATCAAACAGGCGATGGAAGATCTGGAGAAGCAGGGTTACACCTTTGATCCCGCTTCCGCCAGATATACGGAGGACGGAAACCTGCAACTTATTTACCTAACGGAAGAAATCGATGGTTTTGCCATTCATTTGACGACGATGGAATAACAGGTGACAATCATATCAGATACCTAGAGTGAGAGCCGGAGCGCTCCCCTCCTCATTCCTGTTTAAAACGGGAGAGGTCGCTTTCCGGCATCAATTCTTTCCGATGATGGTTACCATTTCCGTCAGTTTCTTGTAATCTTCATCGGAAAAGCGTTCTTTGCAGCGGGCAACAACGGCCTCCAGATAAGTGGAATTGATATTGTAATATTCCAGATACTTCCTGGTGGGGCGCAGGTGATACTCCCTCTGGTCTTTTCTGGATTGCACTTTTTCCAGATATCCCTTTTGAATCAGGCTGCTGACCCGGTAGGCGGTGTTCGGAGCAGAGATGTTCATCATGTGTGAAAACTGGGAAATAGTGGGTTCTCCCAGCGCCATGATGCATTCCATGCTGAAGGCTTCCACCGTTGTCAGCGTGGCTTCTCGCCTTTCAAAGCGGGAAAAAATGCGCATATAAAACTGGATTCTGAATTTTTGCAGAATTTCATTCAGCTGTTGACTGAATGCATCCGGGGCGTTAGAGCCCTCTGGCGGATTGGTCATAGGACCCGTGTCCTCCCTTTCGGCAAGTAGCTGTATTTCTTATTGGTCGGCAATGGCAAAAAGCAGTTCCGCAAAAGCGACAATCTTTCCGTTGACGGTCGCTTTTGCACTTCCGATTCCCACAGGACCGTCCTGTCTGGTCAGTTCACATCTTAATTCCAGAACATCCCGAGGTTTCACCTGCTTCTTAAATCTTGCCTTATTGACCCCTCCAAAGAGTGCAATCTTGCTGCGGTTTTCCGGCTCGCTCAAAAGGGCTACCGCACCGCATTGCGCAAGTGCTTCTAAGAGCAGGACACCGGGCATGATCGGTTGTCCGGGGAAGTGACCCTGAAAAAAGGGCTCGTTTATCGTAACACATTTGCGTGCAATACACCATTTTCCCTCTTCATAATCCAACACCCGGTCGATCAGCAAAAAGGGATAACGGTGGGGGAGAATCTGAAGGATTTCCTCCAGGTTCAGCTCCTTTGCTCCTTCTCTCACTTCTTTAGGCATTCCTGTCTGATTTCCATCTGTGTTTGTCATCTGTCATTTCCCTCACATTCATGATTTCATCAATCTGCCTGATTCTTAAAAATCAGGCAGGCATTGTGTCCGCCGAAGCCCAGGCTGTTGGAGAGGACATAGCTCAGATGTTTTTTTCTACCTTCATTCGGGACATAGTCCAGATCCAGTTCCGGGTCCGGAATCTTTAGATTTGCAGTCGGAGGTACAAAAGAATCCTTTAAGGCAAGGCAGGAAAAGACGGCTTCGATTCCTCCTGCGCCTCCCAGCAGATGTCCGGTCATGGATTTGGTGCTGGAAACACAAAGCTCATAGGCATGCTTGCCGAAGACTTCTTTAATCGCAGCGGTTTCTCCCGCATCGTTCAGAGCAGTGGAAGTGCCATGTGCGTTGATATAGTCGATCCGGTCTTTGGAGACAGAAGCATCTTGCAATGCCAGGTTCATGCAGGCGGCACCCCCTTCTCCATTTGGAGAGGGAGCGGTGATGTGATAGGCGTCACAGTTGGTACCGTAGCCGACGATCTCCGCATAGATTTTGGCGTTTCTTTGGATGGCATGTTCTCTCTCTTCCAAAACCAGGATGCCGCTTCCTTCCCCCATGACAAAACCGTTTCTTTCCTTGTCGAAGGGAATGCTGGCGCGGTCTTTGTCGGTGGCATGCGATAAAGCTTTCATCACGGAAAGCCGCCCATGGCAAGAGGGGTGATGCTGGCCTCCGTTCCGCCACAGACGATGAGTGTTTCATAGCCGTCCCTAATGCGGTGAAAGGCATCTCCTATGGCGTTGCTGCCACCTGCACAGGCAGTGACGGGACAGGTGCAAATGCCCTTTAGACCATGCTGAATGGCAATGCGGGCGGCAGCCATATTCGAGATCACCATCGGAATGAAGAAGGGAGAGACACGTTCAAATCCCTTCTCCAGTCCCTTCGAATGTTCGCTCTCCATCACTTCGAAGCCGCCGATGCCGCTGGAGACAATCACGCCGAAGGAAGCGGCCTCGCTTTCAGCTGCCCTGGCTTCATAGGATTTTTGTCCCTCTGATTCGGAGAGGAAACCGGAATCGGCAATCGCTTCTTCGGCAGCATAAAGTGCAAACTGTGTAAAGCGTGCCATTCTTCTGGCTTCTCTTTTATCCAGGCGGAGAGAAGGATCGAAATTCTTCACCTCACCCGCAAGTTTGACAGAGAAATCGGTTGTATCGAACTGGGTGATTGCTCCGATGCCGACTTCTCCGTTTTTGATCCGGTCCCAGCTTTCCGTCACACTGTTTCCTGTCGGATTGACGGTTCCCAGTCCGGTGACTACCACTCTTCTTTTTTCCATTTTCTTAAACCCCCATGGCGCCGTCTACGCCGATTACTTGACCACTGATGTAGGAAGCCTCTTCCGAAGCAAGGAAGGCGACCAAAGAAGCGACTTCTTCCGGGCGCCCCTCTCTCTTCATCGGGATGCGGGAGAGGGTGGCCTCTTTGGCATTCTCCGTCATGGCATTTGTCATATCTGTGGCAATATAGCCCGGTGCGATGGCGTTTGCCGTGATATTTCTGGAAGCCACTTCGATGGCAATGGATTTCGTGATGCCAATGATTCCGGCCTTGGATGCCGCATAATTGACCTGTCCCGCATTGCCGTGGACACCTGCAATCGAGGAGAGGTTAATGATTCTGCCGAATCGCTGTTTCATCATTTCCCTGATGCAGAAGTGGCAGGTGAGATAGGTTCCGCGCAGGTTGGTCGCAATGACTCTGTCAAAATCTTCGGGATGCATCATGGCGAGCAACTGATCGGCAGTGATTCCGGCATTGTTCACCAGGACAGAGATGGTTCCCAGTTTTTCCGTGACATTTTGGATCATCGCGGAAACTTCCCCTTCCTCTGCCACATTTGTCCGGTAGGTCATGACAGTGATCTTCTCGTTTTCCTTCCTGCAGGCAGAGGCGGTTTCCCTGGCTGCCACTTCATTTCCTGCATAATTGATGCACAGATGGTAGCCTTTTTTGGCAAGCATCAAACAAATGGCTTTACCGATGCCGCGACTCCCTCCTGTTACGAGGGCTGTTTTTTGGATTTGTTTATCCCTAGGCATGGGATCTCGTTCCTTTCTTAATCAATGGTGGATCGCTTTTGATCTCGTTCGTACGTTTTTGTCTGTAGCGCTATCTCGTATGTAAGTTTTATCTGTAGCGCTGTCTTGGTTATAAGTTTTGTTTGTAACGTTATCTCGTTCTTAAGTCCTTGTCTTGCAGGAGAGAAGTGATTTCCTCAACGGTTTCCAGCGCTTCCAGGCGGTAGTTCTCCTGCCCCAGGGCTTTTGCCGTTTTTTTGACAAAACCGCTGATCGCCCTGCCGGGTCCTACTTCAATAAACGGTCACACCGAGAGCAAACAACTTTCGGATGGTCTGCTCCATGCGGACAGGAGATTGTACCTGACGCACCAGAAGGTCGGAGATCGGGATCCCTTCCGTATTCAGGTCGCCTAAGCAGTTAAAAAGAACCGGAATCTGTTCTTCCGCAAAGGGTTCTGTCCGGAATCTTTCTTTCAAGGCTTCTCCGGCAGGATGCATCAGACTTGTGTGGAAGGGACCGCTGACGGAGAGAGGAATACAACGCCTTGCTCCCTTTTCCGTGGCAAGCGCAGACGCCTGATCGACTGCCTTTTTTTCACCGCCGATCACGATCTGACCGGGGCAGTTGTAATTGCAGATGGAGACAATCCCGTCGGAGGAAGCCTGGTTGCAACAGTCCTGGATGTCTTTCTCATCCAGATTCAGGATTGCCGTCATGCCGGAGGAAATCCCCTTTGCCGCATCCGCCATGGCCTTTCCTCTAAAGGCCGTCAGTTCGATGGCGGCTTCTGCGCTGAGTACTCCCGCATGAGCAAGAGCACTGTATTCCCCAAGGGGAGAGCCCGGCAGCGTAATCACAGAGGATACCGCTATCTTTTAACACTCTGGAAACGCCAGTAGCAAAGGCGACCAGACAGGGTTGTGTATACTGTGTTTGAAGAAGGAGATCATCGGGATTTTCAAAGCACATCTTCTTCAAGTCAAAGGGTAAATTTGCGTTGTCAAACACTTCGCGAAAGGCTGGAAAACGTTCATATAGGTCTTTTCCCATGCCAGTGTGTTGAGAACCTTGTCCTGCAAATAAAATAGCTGTTTTCATGTGGAATACTCCTCAAGCGGGTGAAAAGGTCTGCTGTGGCTTTTTATGCAAAGGACAATCCTTCACAGAGCGAGGCAAAAATCTCAGAAAGAGGCCGGATCGCAGAAAGCTGTCCGCAAGTTTGCCCGCTCATCAGGGAGCCGGCTTGGATATCGCCGTCAAAAACGGCGCGCCTGAGAGAACCTAAGGTATACTGTTCCAACTCCATTTTGTCTGCTCCCGCTCTTTCTTTTTTGATATACTCTCTTGCCATCTTGTTTTTGATGATTCGTACCGGCGCCTGAATGCTTCTGCCTGTGACCACCGTGTCCGAGCCTTTTGCCTTGAGCAAAGCGTTTTTATAGTTTTCATGAATCGGGCATTCGGTGCTGACCAGCAGGCAGGTGCCGACCTGTACGCCACAGGCGCCGAGATCGAGAGCTGCCTTCATCTGCCTTTTATCTGCAATACCGCCAGCTGCAATCACCGGAATTTTTACGGTATCGCAGACCTGGGGGACGAGTGTCATGGTCGTCATTTCTCCGACATGACCGCCACTTTCGCAGCCTTCTGCGATGACGGCATCTGCGCCAAGGTCTTCCAGATGTTTCGCCAGAATGGGTGCGGCAACCACGGGGATGACCATGATCTTCCTGCGCTTGAAGGAATCCATATACTTACCGGGGTTTCCTGCACCGGTGGTTACCACCTGGATGTTTTCCTCCAGAACCACCTGGACAAATTCATCGATCAGCGGATGCATCAGCATCAAATTGACGCCAAAGGGCTTGTCGGTTGCCTGGCGACAGGTTTGGATTTCGGACCTGAGAGACTCTGCATCCCGGATTCCACCGGCTCCAATCAGCCCCAAACCTCCGGCGTTCGAGCATGCGGCAGCGAAGGCGCCGGTTGCGATATTGGCCATGCCACCCTGGATGATCGGATATTTGGTGCCAAGAATCTGATTTAAGTATTTCACCGTATCGACCTCCTTTTTATGCGATGGTCAAAATGACGCCGCCCCAGGTCAGCCCCGAGCCGAAACCGACCAGCATCAGTTTCATCCCGCTCCTTAACATTCCCTTGTCATACATTTGCGCAAGTGCGAGTGGAATAGAAGCGGCCGAGGTATTTCCGAGAGCTTCCATGTTTTTAAAAAACTTGGAGGGATCGTAGTGCCCTTTTTTTACCACATGATCAATAATCCTGCTGTTGGCCTGGTGGCAGACACAGAAATCCAGATCATCCATGCGCAGACCGGACATCTCTAGCAAATGATTGATACAGAAAGGGATGGCCTTTACGGCAAAGCGGAAGACCTCTTTTCCATCCATTTGGATGACATTCGGAGAAAAACCGATGTGGTTGCAGGTAATCTCCGTTCCGCCTCTGGCGCCCAGAAAGGGGAAGTAGGGGGAATCGGCTCGCTCCACAACCGCAGCGCCTGCGCCGTCTCCAAAGAGCACGCAGGTGGAGCGATCTTCCATGTTCAGAAGCCTGGAGAGCTGCTCGGCACCAATGACAAGAGCATACCTTGCACCGGATGCTTCTAAAAGCCCTCTTGCTACCTCCAGTGCATATAGGAAACCGCTGCAGGCCGCGTTGATGTCCAGAACGGGAATGCTTTCGGAAAGCCCGAGTTCCGACTGAAGGATACAGGCACAGGAGGGGGTGGTATACCTGGAGGAAATGGTTGCAACGACCAGAGCCCCGATTTTTTCCTTCGCGATACCGGAACGCTCCAGCGCCTGTTTGGCTGCACCAAGAGCAAGAGAATTGGTATTTTCCTCTTTGTCAGGATCGCAAAAGTATCTTCCGTGAATCCCCGTGCGTTCAAAGATCCATTCGTCGCTGGTGTCGACGATTTTTGCCAAATCGTCGTTGGTTACATATTTGGATGGAAGGAAGGAGCCAAAGGAGACGATTCTTAATCCCTTCATACGGCGTGCTCCTTTCTGGAAAGGGAGAAATGTTTTTTCTCCGGTGCACCGATTTTGCGGAATTTCCGATGGCGGTCGGCAATGAGATCACCCTCGCTGTGCCCAAGGAGGCTGCGCAGCTGTTTTTCCAGCGCTGCGTCCAGTTTGTCATAAAGTGCGCCGGGATTCAGTTGGGCTCCTCCTAACGGTTCCGGAATAATTTCATCCACAATCCCGGAAGATTGCAGATCCTGCGCGGTTAGCTTCATCATCTCGCAGGCTTCTTCATGTCTGCCGGCGTCCTTCCAGAGGATGCTGGCAAAGCCCTCCGGAGACAGCACGGAATAAACTGCATTTTCCAGCATCAGGATGCGGTTGGCGACAGAAAGGGCGAGTGCGCCGCCGGAATTCCCCTCCCCGGTCACCACGCAGATCACAGGAACCTTCAGCCTGCTCATGGCGGCGAGGTTCTTCGCAATGGCTTCTCCCTGACCGTGTTCCTCAGCTGCCTTTCCCGGATAAGCACCCGGCGTATCAATGAAAGTAAAGATCGGTCTTCCAAATTTTTCGGCCTGCTTCATGATGCGTAGCGCTTTGCGGTACCCTTCAGGTCTGGGCATACCGAAATTGAAGCGGATGTTGTCTTCCGCAGAGTGACCTTTGCGGTGGCCGACCACTGTGACGGGAATTCCCTTATATCTGGCGATTCCCCCATAGATGCTTAAATCCTCATCGTAGAGATGATCTCCCCGTTGTTCAAAAAAATCGGTAAACAGGGCATCCACAATATCATCGATATGCGGGCGCATGATATGTCTTGCCAGGTAGACTTTGTCTGCGGGCGTAAGATCACGGCAACCTGACAGAAGTGCATTTCTCCTGCCTTTTAATTCGCTGCGTTCTTCTTTTCCCGCTTTTTCCATTTCCTGGCGAATTTTAAGTTCGTCTTTCAGAATTTCTCTGATCATGCGTGCCTCCCCTCTTTTTGGTGCAGTTTCAAAATCTTGATCAGCGTATCCCTCATTTCATTTCGGGGGACAATGGCATCAATAAAGCCATGTGCCTCCAGATATTCCGCCCGCTGAAAATCCTTCGGAAGTTTCTCTCCGATGGTTTGCTCAATGACGCGGGGGCCCGCAAAACCGATCAGAGCACCGGGCTCGGCAAGCGTGATGTCTCCAAGAGTGGCAAAAGAGGCAGTCACACCTCCGGTTGTGGGGTGGGTCAGATAGCTGATAAAAAGTCCGCCTTTCTCAGAAAATTCCTCGATGGCAGCCGCCGTTTTCGCCATCTGCATAAGGGAAAAAATACCTTCCTGCATTCTGGCGCCCCCGCTGGAAGAGAAAATGAGGAGCGGTGTTTTCTTTTTTTCCGCATATTCAATGGCTCTGGTTACTTTTTCCCCGACCACCGAGGACATACTTCCCATGAAAGCGGGAATCCAGTACGACCACGGTCACGCGAATGCCGTCGATGCGCCCGTATCCGGTAATGGCGGATTCTTTCAGACCTGTTTTTTTACCGACTTCTTCTGCCTTCTCCGCATATCCGGGAAAGTGGAGTGGGTCGTTTACACCGAGGGCAGAATCGATCTCGTGGAAGGTACCGGGATCGAGTATCAGTTTTAAACGGTAGTGTCCGCCGATCGGACGGTATTTGCCGCAGAGCGGGCAGACATATAAATTCTGTTTCCAGGCGGTCTTAAGTGCACGACGTTTGCACGCAGGGCAGTTCACGAATTCCGGCGCATTGTCCAGAACCGCCTTCATCGGATTGATGCTACCGCCGCTTTCCACTTCCGCCTTCATCTCCATAGTGGAGGAAGCGTAGAGATCTTTTACTTGATCAACGATGTTCATGGATCTTTCCTCTTTCAAATATTTAAAAAAATTGAACGATATGGCTAAAAATTATGGACGCCTTCTGCGTCCATAAAAGAGAAGTTTACGCGTTCTTCTGAATGTAGTCGAAGATATCGCCGACGGTCTTCATCTTGGCAAGTTCCCCGTCTTCAATCTTCTTGCCGGTTGCATCTTCTAAAGCCATATGCAATTCGACCAGATCCAGAGAATCGGCCTCCAGATCATCCATGATGCTGGCTTCTGGTTTGACCTGATCTTCGTCACAGCCTAAAGTTTCTACAATGATGCTTTTTAATTTTTCAAAATCCATGGGGTTGCCTCCTGTTTCCGTTTGACTGCACGGCTTTGTTTTCTCTTGCAGTTCCGATTTACGAGAATCATCATAACAGTTTTTCGGGTGTTGTCAATAACTAGTTAAAAAATTTTAATTAAACGAGATGATACGGTTTTTGATACGATGTGATGCGGAAATTGCAGAAAACGGTGTTTCTGTAAACTGAACACAGTGGAATTTCCGCAGAGCATAGCCTGCCATCCTCTGTCTCGCGCAGAAGAAGCTGGTAGAAGAAGCGTGCGCGGAGGAAAAAAGGAACGAAAGAAACATATAGAATAGAAGAGAAAGTAGCAGAAAAGCAGCTTCGAAAAAGTAGCTTAGCAGATAAAGGAAAACCTATGGATTCTTTGCAAACAAAGCAATTTCGTAAGAACGAACAAATTTCGCTGACGATTGAGGACCTCACAGAGGAAGGAGCGGGAGTAGGAAAGGTGGACGGCTTCCCTTTTTTTGTGAAAGACACAGTACCGGGGGATGTTGTCGTCGCCTCTGTGACCAGGGTAAAAAAGAATTATGCCTTTGCGCGACTCGTTCAAATCGTTCAGCCTTCCAGGGACCGTGTGGATGCACGCTGTCCTGTTGCGAAATCCTGTGGCGGTTGCCAGTTGCAAGAACTTTCTTATGAACGCCAGCTTTTTTTTAAGGAAAATAAGGTGCGCAATCATCTGATCCGCATCGGTGGTTTCGAGGCGGAAGAAGTAGATGCACGGATGCACAGGGTGATCGGGATGGAAAAGCCCTTCCGGTATCGGAACAAGGCGCAGGTGCCCTTTGCCACAGACAAAGATGGGAGGCTGATTTGCGGTTTCTATGCAGGGCGAACCCATGCCGTCGTCCGGATGCAGGATTGTGTGATTGGAATTGCCGAGAATGAACAGATCCTACAGACGATCTGCTCCTATGCCGAAAGGTTTCATATCCCTGCATACAACGAGCAAACTGGAAAGGGTGTACTCAGGCATGTATTGATCCGAAAGGGGTTTCATACAGGGCAGATCATGGTTTGCCTGGTCATTCACCGGAAGGAAGAAACGTCTCTTCCGCATCAGGACCAGCTGATTACGGAACTGGTAAAAATCAAAGGAATGGCTTCCATTTCCTTGAATTATAACCGGAAACAGACCAACGTCATCATGGGAGAAACAGGAAAGACGATTTGGGGCAGGGACGTGATAGAAGATACACTTCTGGATCTGCGCTTCCTTATATCACCTCTTTCTTTTTACCAGATCAATCCGGTACAGACCGAAGTCTTATACAAGACGGTGATTTCATGTGCGGCTTTACAGGGAGACGAGACAGTTTGGGATCTTTATTGCGGCATCGGCACCATCTCTCTTGCACTGGCGGCTGCCATGCGTGACAGGAAGAAAGAGGGCGGTCGTGTATTTGGCATTGAGGTAGTGGAACAGGCCGTGCGTGATGCCAGAGAAAATGCGCAGGCAAACGACATTCAAAACGTGACTTTCTACGAGGGTAAGGCAGAGGAACTTCTTCCAAAATTGAAGGGAAAAGAGTTGCCGCCTCCGGATCTCATTGTAGTTGACCCGCCCAGAAAGGGATGCGCGCAGGAAACGCTGCAGACCATGTTAGAAGCAGAACCCGGACGCATTATCTATGTCAGCTGCGATTCCGCGACGCTTGCCCGTGACCTGCGCATCCTCGTGGACGGCGGTTACCGCCTGCAACTGGTGCAGCCCGTCGATATGTTCCCGCAGACGGTGCATGTGGAGACGGTAGTCATGATGTCAAAGGTGGCACCCAGCGAGTAGATGACATGCTGAAATTAAAGGCTTGTTTTAAGGCTATTGTTGGCTTGGAGTAAGACCTATTTTTACCATATAATCTATACGCAACTGTTCAATCTGCTGTGTGAGAAAGCGGATGACGTGTACGGCGGAAGACTTCCGGTGCATGTGCGCTGTCTGATCGACGAGTGCGCGAACATCGGCCAGATTCCGAATCTGGAGAAGCTGGTGGCGACGATCCGCAGCCGTGAGACCAGCGCCTGCCTAGTGCTTCAGGCGAAGTCCCAGCTGAAAGCGATATATAAGGACAGCGCCGATACCATCGTGGGCAACATGGATTCGCAGATTTTCTTCGGTGGCAGTGAACCGACCACGCTGAAGGATCTGAACCAGGCACTCGGCAAGGAAACGACACCTACAACACCGGCGAGAGCAGGGGCAGAGAGCAGTCCCACTCGCTAAATTATCAAAAATTAGGCCATGATTTGTTATTTGTCGATGAGCTTGCGGTTCTGGACGGCAGTAAATGCATCCTGCAGCTGCGTGGTGTAAGACCGTTTCTTTCCGAGAAATATGACCTTACCAAGCATCCTAACTACCATCTGACTTTCGATGCGGACAAGAAGAACACTTTCGATATCGAAAAATTTCTGTCCCGGAAGCCGACACTTCATTCGAAAGACCAGTACACGGTGGTCAAGCCGGATGAAGCGAACTGACAACTGAATATGGCTCCCATTCCGGCAGCGAAGAGCGCAGCCGGATATGTTCCGCCCTCTGTTTCAAAAAGCAGGGGGCTTTCTTTATGCCGGTAAGGAGTCGGCAGGGCTTATGGATTCCACAAGCTACCGGCGAGGGCTCCCGACAGATAAGCCCACCCTGCACAGCGTAGGAGAAGCAGACAACTACCACGACAGACAACAGCACAGCAGCTGCATTCACAACAAAAGCAAGAATGGAGGATAGAAACCTAGGGACGCCGGATACCGTTGGCAGCTGCTGGAAGTCACCAATCCCGCTTGGGTTTCAAAAAAATCAATATGGCTTTTTTTCAACAGCGCAGTAACCGTACTTCGGACCCTCGTGATCGCACTTGGCGCAGGCCTTGGCATCTGGGGGCGCAATCAACCTTCTGGAGGGGATGGCAACGACAATCCGGGCGCAA